>WNFO01000065.1_pt1 | contig 71395 bp, 54 predicted proteins | sample 5400251 | NCBI WGS metagenome assembly WNFO01 (sample SAMN13153354, study PRJNA577476) | soil metagenome | isolation source: 100 cm saprolite under Madrone tree | place: USA:California | collected 2016-06-14 | reverse complement strand
ACTTTCGCGGGCAGTATTTTCTCACCCAGAGGTTGGTGGAAGGCATGTTGCAAAGGGGAGGCGGCGTCATTTGCAATATGTCCTCGGTCCATGGGCTGCAAGGCGTGCCCGAACATTCGGTCTATGCGGCAACCAAAGGGGCGATCATTGCGTATACGCGATCTCTGGCTGTCGAACTGGCGCACAAAGGCATTCGCGTAAATGCGATCGCGCCGGGATGGATCACGGTGGAGAACTACTTCAAGTGCATCCCCGGTTTTACCGCCGAAATTGCGACAGAAACGGGTCATAAAGCGATTCCGGTTGCACGCTGCGGTGAACCATCAGACATTGCTAAATTGGCGGCCTTCTTGTGTTCAAATGACGCCTCATTCATCGTCGGCCAAACGATTGTTGCCGATGGAGGAACCACTGCGCTCATGTCTCTGGTTTCCGATTTCCGCAAAGAGTCTACGAACACCTTTGGCAGAGGTTATATCCCAGGCATATAGGAAGAAAATGCTCCGAGAACTCATCGCAACGCTGAAAGCGGTCGGCAAGTCTACCGAACTCCATCAAACCGATGATGGAACGCGGATTCTGGTTTTGCCGTACGGAGGCAGAATTCTTGGGGTTTTCGCGCCCGGCAGCGAGGAGAACTTCCTGTGGACAAACTCCGCGCTTAACAGCGTGGAGTCAGCTCGAACCTACTACGCTAGTGACGACTGGCAAAATTCTGGAGGCGATCGAACTTGGCTAGCGCCAGAAGTCGACTTCTTCTTCCCGAAATTCCCTAACGTCGATATTGCCGGCTATTGGCAGCCGCGCAGTCTTGATCCAGGCAACTATGAACTGACGAAAACCAATCACGGAGTGAAGCTCACCAACCGCCTGAACATCGAGGGATTTCGATCCAAGAAGCGGGTAGAGCTGGAGATCACAAAATCGGTTGCGGCTGCACCAAATCCCTTGCGCTATGACGCTGCGATTCGGATCGACGCAATTGAATATGCCGGGCACACGCTGCTGACTTCTCTGAAAATCCTCGATCCAGACCCAAATGACGCTCCGCTGGTTGGCCTGTGGAGCCTCACGCAGATGCCGCATCAGGGGGAACTATTTATTCCAACTTATTCCAGAACCGAGCCAAGGATTTACTTTGGTCTGGTTGACACGCCTCCCGACGAACTCGCGACCAGCGATCGTCTGGTCCGCTTCAAGATGCGGGCAGCCGGCGAACACAAAATCGGAGTGCGCGCGGCGATTACCACCGGCCGCATCGGCTACATCTATCCAACTGGCAACCAGCATGCACTCATAGTCCGGAATTTCTTCGTTAATCCGTCGGGGGAGTACGCCGATGTGCCCTGGACCGAGCCTGAAGATCGGGGCTATTCCACCCAAGCTTGCAGCGTGAACAGCCGCTGGGGAATGTTCAGCGAAATGGAATATCACGTTCCGGCCATAGGCGAGGGTACTGGGCTGCGCCAGATTGAAGACCGCTCACAACTCTGGGCCTTTCGCGGATCGCGAGAAGATATTGAGAAGATTGCCCGGGCTCTGTTGTCCAATGAGATCTAGTGACACCGCACTTTAGCCGTCCGATTATGTATGACCGACCGATGCCAACCGTGCGGGAGCCAAGCGCGGGAAACAGCCAGTCTGGCTGAGCACTGTAATGCGCGCTGCATCCAACTCGCACCATCAAGAATGTAAACCCTTTTTGTAAACCCTACCGCCTTCACAGAGCGCAACCCTGCAACTTAGGTCTGTAACTCCTTAATAAGATGTGAGCGAGATTTCAAGAAATCCGACTCCCTGGTGCTGAGCCTAGGGGTCATTCCAGATTTAATACTCTGCAAGTTATTGACTCACAAGAAGTTGGTCGGGGAGAGAGGATTTGAACCTCCGACCCCCTGGTCCCGAACCAGGTGCTCTACCAGGCTGAGCCACTCCCCGACTGAGGTAGTCCCTAGATTCTACTATACGTTACGTGATCTTGCTCGCGTCGGAAAAGTGCTCAGAGTCGGGACCGTTGAAACCAACCGGCAATTTTTCGAACGCGCTTCCTTGCGCAAACCAGGCAACATCGCACTGCTGTCCGCTTCCGAAAATGGCCCCTGGAAATGAGTGTACCGCGACGTGGTTCGCAAATTGGAGCGGCCGACCCACTTGAGCACCAGATCATCCGGAACACCGCTTGCCCGAAGGGCGGAAACCCGGCCGCGGCGGGGAGGCATGTAGCCCGCCAGATGCGTGGGCAGGCTTCTTGAGGTTCTGGTTCAGTTTGCAACACGCCTTCGACTTGGAGAGTGCTGTCCCGGTTCGCATCTCGAACACGCGGCCCGCTGTACGCTCTCCGAGGTGCGTCGTCAACATCGCCGGGAGCCCGGGTCGACGTTGACCGCGCGATAGCCCTCTTCGTTTTGACTGTGACCTCTTCCCCATTCCAGACTTTGCGACGGACGATGATCCAGCCTCCGGCAAGGTCGAGATCCTCGACGTGAAGACCGAAAGCCTCGCCCGCACGCAAAAACCCGAGCCGCCGGGCGATGCGAAGAGCACTCGCCGCTGTCCCGGCCGCGTTCACGATTTGAACCATCTCGGCTTGAGAGAACCATCGTGGTCCTTCAAAGGAGCCTCAGGGGGAGCCGCTTGGTGAAGTCATTGAGGCTCTTCTCCTATTCCCTTGGCAGGTCCTGTTTCTGCTCAGGACCATCTTGTCGGGCTTCTCTTGCTTGTTCCGCGCCGTCGAAGTTGCACCCACATTTTGTATCCGCACTTCGTGCGCTTTCAGCTGACCTTCTGGCCAAAACACCCGATGCAGGGCGACCGACGCATTCACGCACACTCATCCTCATCGCCGGTCTCAGAACTTAGGCACGTAGGCGGTGGTGCAGAGCAAGCATGGCTCCTATGTTCGCGATGCGCTCACGCAGCTCGGCTCGTAGTTGGGATGCAATCTCGTCTATTTCATCGGGATCTTCAGCAAGCGCAAGCCTGGCGCACAGTTTGTGAATACGGTCCTCGGTATTTTCGGACTCGAACTGCATTCCGCAGACCTTAGGTTTTGCGGTGCTTCGGCGAGCACTCGCGGGCGTAAAAATAACCCCCGCGCTGGTGGAGGCCGGTTTTCTTGGAGAGAACCCGGGACCAGGGGCATTCAGCGCGGGGGAATGCACTCTTGTATTAGACGACATGCTACTTCAGTCGTCGTCCTGACGAAATACAGTGAAGCGCGTAGACTCGAACGAGCCTTCCGCGCAGCTACTTTTTACATACACCCCTCGTGCAGCTAGATAATTCTTACTTACTCACCACAAGGCAGCTAAATAACTCGAGCATTGGATCGTTGGCGGCGGACATCAGCAAGCACGACTGCGCGCGTGCTTTTTTGGTCGACTCGTTCTCGCGCTGCACTGTGCCTTCTCGAAGGACGGACCGGCAGGGAGCCGGTACTTGTTAAAGATGAATTCGACGTTCAATAGGCCTTGCGGCCCTGCTCGAGACGCAGTTCGAGGACAGTCCGGCTCGGGAGCGCTCGACACTGGAGCAATACCGCCAAGGAACCCGGCCTGCTCAAGCCATGCGAAGTTGATGAGGTGAGGGGTGGTGATTGGATTGGGACCAAGTCTTGGGTCCAACCTCAGTCTCGGTGCAAGCCGACGCTGCCTCAATGGGTTGATGTGAGCGTCGACTGAAAAGGTATAACATTCCCTTCGTTGGCTTCCTGGTGCCGCCAATATCCCGGGGCGAAACAAGGCAAGCTTTCCCTGGACAACGACCATGGATGGGCGGGTCTCTGGCGTCGTTTCCGGAATCGGACATGGTTGGATACAATGCTTCTTCGGTATTAAAACGATTCAATGAATGTAATCATCACCGCCGACCGGCTCTACACGCCACTCGAACAAATCGAGTGGCCGGTGGTTTTTATCACGGACGGAGTGATCACCGGTGTCCGGTCGCGCCCGGAATGCGAGCTGCCCGCCGGCTCGACGGTGGTCGATCTCGGGGGAGCTGTGCTGGTACCGGGCTTCCTCGACATGCATATCCACGGCGGGGCCGGGCACGACGTCATGGAGGCCAGAGGGGCACTTCCAATCCTGGAGCAATTCCTCCTGCGCCATGGCGTCACCAGTTACCTGCCAACCACGGTCACGGCGCCCCTCGATCAGACGCTGGCCGCCCTGGACCGGTTGGGGGAAGCGATTCAACGCGCAGACCAGGGGGGGCCGATCCACGACGGCTTGCGGGCACGTCCGGTCGGCATTCATCTAGAAGGGCCGTTCATCAGTCATCTGCGACGCGGGGTGCATCCGCCCGCGGATCTGCTGCCACCCACGCTGGAGGCGTTCGAACGATTCTGGGAGGCATCACACGGGCAGATCAAGGTCATGACGATCGCGCCAGAGTTGGAAGGCGCGCGCGCGGTGATCGCCGAGGCCACCCGACGTGGTGTGTGTGTGAGCATGGGACACTCCGATGCCGATGCAAAAGCCGCTCAGGCCGGAGTAGCAGCGGGAATCCGGCACGCCACTCACACATTTAACGCCATGCGAGCGCTGGACCATCGCGATCCCGGCATCCTGGGTGAGGTCTTGATGGACGAGAGGCTGAGCGCGGAAATCATCGCCGACGGGGTGCATGTGGATCCGCTGGTGGTGCAGCTGTTCCTTCGATTGAAAGGCCCGGAGACCTCGGTGCTGGTCACCGATGCGACAGCGGCAACCGGAATGCCCGCCGGGCGCTATCGTCTGGGCGGTCTCGAGGTCGACGTGGCTGACGGCAAGTGCATGGCGGACGGCAAGCTCGCAGGCAGCGTTCTGACCATGGATAAGGCAGTCCGCAATGTCATGAAGTTTGCCAACTGGGACTTGCAGCAGGCAGTACGCCTGGCCACGCTGAATCCCGCCCGGGCTGTCGGGCTGCCGGCACATAGCGGCAAACTGGTTCCGGGCGCGGTCGCGGACATGGTCGCGCTCAACGCCAACGGCGACGTTCTGCAGACGATTGTGCGCGGTCAAGTCGCGTAGAAATCCGAAATGACAGAGGAGAAGGCAGAGGATGGCAGAGAAGCGCGAATTTCCCCACCACATGATCAAGGAGATCTTTGAGCAGCCGCAAGGGTTGCACGACACGATCGCGCCTCGTATTTCGCTGCCCGAGGGTGTGGTGCAGCTGAACGAGGTGCCGATCCGTCGCGAGGAATTGCGCGCGCTCCAGCGCATTAACATCGTCGCGTCGGGAACGAGCCGTCACGCCGGCATGGTCGGGCAGTATTTGATCGAGGAACTGGCGGGCATTCCGGTCGACGTTGATTACGCCAGCGAGTTTGAGTATCGCAATCCAATGATCGGGAAGGGCGAACTGACCATCGTCATCACCCAGTCGGGCGAGACCGCCGATACGGGCGCGGCGCAGCGGGAGGCGAAATCGAGGGGCTCGCGAACCGTGGCAATCTCCAACGTCGCTGGCACAACGATTGCGCGCGAGGCCGACGGGGTCATTTACACGCTGGCGGGCCCGGAAATCAGCATTGCCTCGACGAAGGCTTTCACCGCGCAGATGGCGGCGCTGTTTCTGTTTGCCCTGTATCTCGGGCAGGCCCGCGAGAGTCTGCCCAAGGATCGACTCGCCCACTACATTCGCGAATTGCTCGATCTTCCTTCAAAGCTGAAGGTTCTGCTGACGTGCGCGCCGGAGTGTGAACGGATCGCGGAAGAGTTTCACAAAGTGGACGATTTTCTTTTCCTCGGGCGCGCAATCCACTACCCGGTGGCCATGGATGGAGCGCTGAAGCTGAAAGAGGTTTCCTACGTTCACGCCGAGGGCTATCCGACGGGAGAAACCAAGCACGGCCCGAATGCGCTCATCGATGAAAATCTTCCGGTGGTGATCATCGCGACGCGGGACCCCCACGATCCGGGATCGATGCTGCGCTTCGAAAAGACCCTGGGAAACATCGCGGGGTTCAAAAAGCAGGCCAGCCGGGTCATCGCGCTGGCCTCGGAGGGAGACAAGGAAGTGCCGAAACTGGCGGATCACACCCTGTTCGTTCCGGCCGCCCCGGAACTGGTTTCACCGATCCTTGAAATCGTGCCGCTGCAGCTGTTCGCCTACTACATGGCGGTTAAGCGCGGGCTCGATGTGGACCGGCCCCGCAACCTGGTGAAGTCGGTTACGTTGGAGTAGCCGGGGCGGCGAGATCTAGTTGGGTTTGCGGGTTTTGCCGTCGGCGAGGTACTGCAGCATGAGCGCCTCGGCGGCGCTCCGAATGCGGTCATTCAAGGGATTGGACGGCTGGAATGTGGCGTCATTTGAGGGCCTCTGGCGAATTGTTTCGCGCAGCTTCTCGCCAAACTCAGATTCGTTCGTCATCACCTGCAGGTAGAACCACAAGAAGTGGCGCATCTGGTCCAGAGAGGACTTCAGGACCTGCAAGGACTCCAGTTCCGGCACTTCGCTCAGGGCTTCCATCAGCTCGGGATTACCGGGAGCTTCCATGGCGGCACAGTTGAGTTCGCGCTGAATGGCGCGAAGGTCGTCGGTCACACGCAAGATCCGGAGATGAACATCGTCGAGGTAATCGTTCTTGTCCATGCTCAATTTGGGCCCGTGTAAGTACACCTCAACATCGCATCGTGAAAACTGGGTGGACAGATGTCCCACGGGCATGAGCTTTCGTAATTCTTCGTTACCTGCGCGCAAATTGCTCGTCTGGCGCGGGTTTCACGCGGTTACCGGCTGGGGCGAAGTATCGAAGGTACAGCGACGGATCTCCGCCACAGCGCACCTGCGCGGGCCGCGGCAGGGTTCACCGAGGACAGCGGTCCAAGTTTTGGACATTGGTGCGAGGGCATCGCGCGCTCGAGCGAGCGACCGGGTTGCATCCAGGCAGTCACTTGCCTTCCGGGCCTCACCCGGGCACGAATCTGGTGTCCGCTTGCCAGCAAACGGGGGGATCAATCGCTTCTCCCTCGTAGCCGGCACGGCCGGCGGTGAATCTGTGCCGGCTCGCCCTGTGATCGGGTTCGATCCTACCTCCTTTGACAAATCCATTGGGCAAGGTTTCATCGGATTTGCCGGTTTCGGATCTATTCTTCTCCGGTATAATTCGCGCCGTCTCAACACGAACGTCCCGCCGGCTGGAGGCGCGCTTGAAGGCCAAACCCTTGGTTTACACGGGGTTTTTTCTGCTCGTCGTTTCGGTGTTGTCGTTGGCACAGCGCGCGCCAGTCCTGAACCAGATCGACGCGCCGCACCCCTACTACTTTCGCGAGATGTATCTGCCCCAACTCACGACCGGCCCCAGTTCCCTGGCATGGTCTCCGGACTCCAGGTCTGTGGTGTATTCGATGGCGGGTTCGTTGTGGCTTCAGCAGATTGACTCGCAGACCGCCGAGCAGCTCACGGCCGGGCCGGGCTACGACTACCAGCCGGACTGGTCTTCCGACGGACAGTGGATCGTGTATGCGAAGTATAACCAGGACGCGGTTGCCCTTTGGGTGCTCGACGTCCAGAGCAAAAAGGCCCGTGCCCTGACCGAAGGCAACGCGGTGAACGTTGAGCCCCGCTTCTCGCCGGACGGTAAACGGATCGCATTCGTGTCCACTTCCTACCACGGACGCTTCCACATCTTTGCAGGTCGCTTCGAAGAAAGCAGCCTGCGCGAGGTGCGGCGGTTGACGGGCGAGAATCGCAGCTCCCTTCCTCGCTACTACTACAGCGCTTTCGACCACGAGATTAGTCCGGTCTGGTCGCCGGATGGTTCACAGTTGCTGTTCGTTTCAAACCGCGGGCACCTCTATGGGACCGGGGGTTTTTGGCGAATGAAGGCACAGCCGGGGGCTGAGGCGCGCGAGATTCACTACGAAGAAACCGCCTGGAAAGCGCGGCCGGATTTTTCTCCCGATGGCAAGCGCATGGTCTACGCCTCCTACTTGGGCCAGGCCTGGCACCAGTTGTGGGTCATGCCGGCGCAGGGCGGAGATCCATTTCCCCTTTCCTACGGTGACTTCGATAATGTCAATCCGCGATGGTCTCCCGACGGCGACAAGATTGCATTCATTTCCAATCGGGGAGGTAATACTTCGCTCTGGATTCAACAGGCTGCGGGGGGCGCGCAACGGCAACTCCTGGTAAAAGACAGGCACTATTTGGCCGCGATGGGGCGCATCGGTCTCATGGTGCAGGCTGACAGCGCGCACCAAACAGCGGTTCGGGTGTTTGTGACTGGCGAAGACGGGCGAGCTTATGCTCCCGACGACGCCTGGATGCAGGCCGACGACAGCTTCGATCGCAGGGAACGCGCTTTCGAGGCCGCCTATTTCGAAAGTGACGGCCGGGCAGACATCGAGGTCCCGGCTGGGCGTGTGACCATTGGTGTCATGAAGGGATTCGAGTATCGGTTTGCGCAGCGGACGGTCGAGGTCAAAAATGGCCAAACCGTGCCGGTCACGATCCGCCTGCAAAAGCTCGCGTTGCCGGAAAGCGCTGAATCGCGCTGGGTCAGTGGCGACGTGCACGTGCACATGAACTATGGTGGCTCATACCGCAACACGCCCGCCCATCTCGTTTTTCAAGCTTCCGCGGAGAATCTTTCGCTCGTCGAGGACCTGGTGGTGAACAAGGAACAGAGGATTCCCGACATTGCGTATTTTCGGACCACGCCGGATCCAGCCTCCACCGCGAGCAATCTTCTGTTGCACGGCCAAGAGTTCCACACCAGCTACTGGGGTCATCTTGGCCTTTTGCACCTGACCGGCAATTTTCTGATCCCCGGCTACGCCGCCTACGCGAATACCGCGGCCGCCAGCCTGTTTCCGACCAATGCCACGATTGCCGATCGAGCCCACGAGCAGCAGGCTCTGGTCGGCTACGTGCATCCGTTCGATACCTACCCTGATCCGGCCAAGGAAACGCTCTCGAACGAACTGCCCGTCGATGTGGCCCTGGGAAAAGTGGACTACATCGAAGTGCTTGGGTTCAGCGATCACCAGTCGACGGCGCGGGTGTGGTACCGACTACTGAACTGCGGCTTCCGTCTGCCCACCGCGGCGGGAACCGACGCCATGGCCAACTTCTCCTCGCTTCGCGGGCCGGTGGGATTGAATCGGGTCTATGTGCCGGTACCGAACGGGCCCCTGGACGTCGAACCCTGGCTGGCGAACCTGAAGCGTGGACGGACGTTCGCGACCAACGGACCGTTGTTGGGGTTCTCTGTCGGGGATCGCGAACCGGGAGAGGAACTGAAACTCACCGCCGGCACGCACGAGGTGAAATTCAAAGCGTGGATGCGTTCGATCGTACCGCTCGATCATGTCGAGGTGATTTGTAACGGAGTTGTGGTGCGCGAACTTGAGCTCCGCGGCAGTCGCGACACGGCGGACGAAGAAGGCACTCTGCCCGTCTCGTCGACAGGCTGGTGCCTGTTGCGAGCATCGAGTGACAAGGCGGAGTATCCGGTGCTTGACCTCTATCCGTATGCGACCACCAGTCCGATTTACACCACGGCGGATGGCAGCCGGCCGCGCGCTCGGGAAGACGCCTCGTACTTCATCGCCTGGATCGACCAACTCGCGGCGGCAGCCCAGATCAACCAGGACTGGAATAGCGAGCCAGAGAAGCGGACCGTGCTTGAGCAACTGGCGCGCGCCCGTAAGGTGTACGAAGAGATGTTGAACTAGACCCGGCCGCCTTCGGCCGATGGTCGCGGAACCGGGTCGTTTTACTGCCCCGCGCGGGCGTGAGGAGGGCTCTCCGATTCTTGCCTTTCCAGCTGGAGCAGCGCCCTCTTCCGCCCCACTCCCCAGCGGTAGCCGCCCATCTCACCATCCTCGCGCACCACCCGATGGCACGGGATCGCCACCGCAACCGGATTGGTGGCGCAAGCACGGGCCACGGCGCGGGCTGCGGTTGGCCGACCGATCGCCTTCGCCACTTCCCGGTACGATTGGGTCGTTCCGAATGGCAGCGATTGCAGGTGATTCCAGACCCGGCGCTGGAAGGCGGTCGCCTGGATGTCCAGGGGGAGCGCACGATTGAGCTTGTGACCGGTGATCTGGCTCAGCAGCGTACGGGTCCACGCCTGCATGGACTCTTGGTCGTGTTTGCGGGCCGCAAAAGGAAACTCCCGTTTCAGGCCCTCCACGAGTTCATCGTCGGTGTCCGCAAACTGGATCGCACAGATTCCCTTCTCGGTGGCAGCCACCAGCATGCGGCCCAGGGGCGAGTTGGTGCAGGTGTAGCGAATGGTTGCAGCAATCGCGCCCCGGCGGTATTTGTCGGGCGTCATGCCCAGCTGGGACGCGGTGCGTTCGTACAAGCGGCTGCTTGAGCTGTAGCCGGCGTCGTAGAGCGCGTGGGTAACGCTTTGTCCGGTCTGCAGGTTGTGCTTGAGCAAGTTCATCCGGCAGGAATCCGCGTACGCGCGCGGCGTGATGCCGAGAGCTTTCTTGAACGTTCTTTGCAAATGGAACGGGCTTTGTCCGAACGCTGCACCCAAGCGCTCCAGGGTGACGGGCTCATCGAGATGCTGCTCGATGTAGCGGCAGACGTTTTTCACCGTGTCGGTCTGAGGGTTGCGGCCGGCCGACTTCGGGCGGCAACGGAGACAGGCGCGAAAACCGGCTTTCTCGGCCTGCTCAGGCCTGCGGAAAAAAGTGACGTTCTCACGGCGAGGACGCTTTGCCGGACACGAGGGGCGGCAGTAGACGCCGGTGCTGGCCACCGCGAAGAAGAACTCTCCATCCTGCGCGGAGTCCCGTGCCAGAACGGCATCCCACCATTTCTTCTCCTGGCTAGCTGCCATCGGGGTTTGGTTTCCTTGAGTCAGTATCGCATTCGTGGTCATGTTTCGGAGTATAGGATGGGCGTGCCGCGAGGACTATCCGGAGCTTGCGGTCAAACCAGCTTTCCTGCAAGATGCTGAAGCGGCAGCCGATCCAGTGAAAACCGTCATCCAACTCTGGGTTGTGCTGCTGCTTGCTTCCCCATCGATGATGAGTCAGTCAACTTCGACTCCGCCATGCGGTGACGGCTCCGCAGAAATCCTCGCGCTGGGCTTGAGCCGCGAGATCGTTCTGGACGCCGCCCAGCCCGCGCCCGAGTGGGAGGCCGCCACGCCGGTGGCATTCTGCCAGGACTGGCAGGGCAGTAACCCCGCACCCGACCGCCAAACAGAGGTGCGGGCGCTCTGGTCGGCACAGACCCTCTATCTCCGGTTTGAGTGCCGCTATCGGGAGCTGAATGTCTTCCCGGATTCCGGTCCAGACGGGCGTCGCGATCGACTCTGGGAGCGCGACGTAGCGGAAGCCTTTCTACAGCCGGATCCATCCCGCGCTGATGCGTACAAGGAGTTTGAAGTGAGCCCGAACGGATTTTGGATCGACTTAGACATTTCTCCCCGGGCCCGGCCCGATCTCAAAAGCGGGATGAAACGATCGGTTGCCATGGACGAGAAGGCTCGCAGGTGGGCAGCGGAGATCGCCATTCCGATGCAGTCGCTGGCGGCGCGGTTCGATCCGGAGGCAATTTGGCGGGTGAATTTCTTTCGCGTGGAAGGCCGGCACGAGCCCCGGGGATACTATGCCTGGCAGCCTACCCGTACTCCCCAGCCAAACTTCCACGTCCCGAGTGCCTTTGGACGGATGCGATTCGCAGGCGGAAAACGGTAGCCGGTCAACCGCAGCCGAGGTTGCGGCCGGACGCTGGCCGCGCATCCGCCTCAGTGCGTCAAGGGCTGGAGCGATCCGAGAACGAGCTTCAAACCGGCGCGCTTGCGCAATTCTCCCAGCAGTGCCCGGGCTGCGTTCAGGTAGGTCTTGTTCGAGTCGGACGTGTCGGCCCACACCGCGTCGTAGATCACCTGGGCGGCCTCGTTCAGGTCGATATGCAGGGCCGCTTCAAACAGGTCGACGCGCTCCTGGAGATCCTCGTAGCAGGTTTTGCATACCTCGGCGGGCCTATGAACCTCGGCGTCTTCGCCGGCGAACGTGCATCGCGCCGGGACGGAGGAAGGGACCTTCGAGTCGCTGGCCTGGTGCTTGGACTTGGACTCGCGCAGGAAATTTTCGCGCTCTGCACTTAGAACGTCTCCGTTGGCAGCCTGAACGGGAACCGATTCCCGCGTCGGGATCAATGCGATCGGCGAAACCCGCTCCGACGATTTGCAGATCGGGCAGCTATTCAGGCGCGCGAGATAGTACGTCTTGCAGGTCGCGCAAGGCAGGCCATAGCCAGATGGCTTGGCGCTTGCCACTTTGCCCCCTGGAATGCCGGGTGTGCTCGTGTCGACAGGAGCCGCGGTTCTCCGCATTTCGGGTTTCAGAGCGGCCCGTACCGCTGCTCCGCTGCTGCCGGTGGATTGAACCATGCGCGTGGAATCCATGCTGGGTGTCCCTTTTGGCTCGGCCTGATGAGCCTGGTGGAGTGCTTCTCGAGGATATTCTAGGAGCGTTCGCGGGAATTGCCGATGCACGGGAGTGCACTGGCCGCGCGTCCGGAGGTACATGGGGAAACACGGTGCGATATCCCGCCGGGCAAGACTGGCGGCCCAAGCCGCCGGGCTGCCGGGGAGCGCTATCGGGGAACGCGGGGGACCATGACCTTCAGCAATTCTTCCTTGCGAGCGCGATAAAGATTTTGGGCCGGGTCCAGGCGCGACGCGTTTTCCAGTTCGGCCAGCGCCTCGTCGTTGCGGTTCACAGCCATCAGACAGGCTGCCAGGGAATAGTGGTTCTGGGCGGTAGGCTCGAGGCGGACCGCTTCGCGAAACTCTTTCTCGGCCGCTTCGAATGACTGCAGCTCGAACAGTGCGGTCCCCAAGTAGTGGTGCGCCAGAGCGGAGTCCGGACTCAAATAGACCGCAAGTTGGAATTCTTCCAGCGCCGCCTCCGGATGGCCCGTCAAAAGCAAAGCTTGCCCGAGTATGCGATGCTCGGGGGCGCCGGTCGGATTTTGCAGAACCGCCGCGCGCAGGTGAGAAATGGCTTCTCTGTAGGCCTTCTTGGCCATGAGTGCGCGCGCCATGCACGCGTGCCCGCTGTCCCACCCGGCGTCCATTTTGTAGAGTTCGTGGAGTTCGGCGATGGCGGCGTCGTAGTCGGCCTTGTCGCAATAGGTGTTCCCCAGGTTGTTCCGGACCGAGGATTGGTCCGGCGCCAAGCGCTTCGCCTCTCGATATTCGGTGATGGCGTCGTCGAGCCGGCCCAGGTCGTGCCATACGATACCGAGATTGCTGTGTGCTTCCCAGAAGTCCGGCCGCAGGCGCAGGGCATGGCGGTAGGCCAGCGCGGCGCCACGCAGGTCCCCGCGATCGTGTAGCGCGATGCCCATGTCGTAGTAGACGTCGGGATTTTCGGGCTCGCGAAGCAGCGATTCCTGGTAGGCGTGCAGGGCGGCATCGTATTTGCCGGTTGCGTAAAGTCCAAGGCCCAGGTAGCGATAGGCCTCGGCATTTCGCGGATCGATACTCAGGGCAGTGCGCGCTTCCGCGAGGGTGCTGTCGGCATCCTCGGAGCGATGGAAAACGTAGGCGAGGCGGTTATGCGTCTCGGGAGACCCCGGCGCCAGCCGGGCGGATTCGGTGAATTCGTCAAGCGCGGCATCCCATTGTTCCTGCTGGCGTAAAGCTTCACCCAGGGCGAAATGGAACCGGGCATTGCCGGGCTCGGAACGGACCACCGCAGACAGTTCCGACTCAGCAGCGTCGTACCTTTTCTGGTGCATGAGTTGCGCAGCATGAACCAAAGCGAGCGGACAAGACGGGAGGGTCCCGGCAATGGCGGGATGAAGACCTCGCAGGGTCTTCAAAAGAGCCGTATCCGCGCCCGCTGCACGCAGCGCTGCTTCCTCTGTGGCCGAAACCGAGAAAGCGACGCCGCGCTCGGTCAGCAACTGGCTCAGCCGGGAATTCGAGATTCCTCCCGCCAGCCATGCGTACAGATCGCTGCGAGTCACAGCCTGAGGATTCGGCGCTTCTGCCGCGCTATACCCGGGGGCGGCAAACAGGAAGAACAGAAGATGGGCGAGGAACAGATGCTTCACCAACGACTCCTTGTGCGCAGTCGGGAGCTTCTGCGCGGGTCTTCCCGAGACAGTAGCCCGACGGAGTAATGCTCGGGTAGGTCACCGAAGTAATGGGACCGTCACCTTGCTCATAGGGGCCGCACACGGCGCGGCCCCAGGGCAACGTAACGCTCTGCTTATCAGTGATATAGTGGACAGAAGTGGAAGCGGGTCTATGATTGACGCGGGCAAGCCCATTCCAGTAACGTAAGAGGTCAGGATACTGACGGTTTTGGGAGGTTTCCATGCTCGAAGGTCTTTTCCAACCAACGCACCTGCTTGTAATTTTTGCCATTGCGTTGCTCGTGTTTGGTCCAAGGAAGTTACCCGAGTTGGGCAAGGGTTTGGGCGAAGGGATTCGCGCCTTGAAGGACGGGATGAAAGACCAGCCGAGCGAAGCAGCCAAGACGCCGCCGTCGAACCCTGACGTCAAGAGCTAGCCGGGGCAGCGCCAGAGAATCGCAGCTGTTTTTTGACGCTCCACTGATTCGCGATCCGTTTTATCCAGTCCAACCTCTTGGTGGTCTTCGGTTGTCCGGTGGGTTGCACCGAGCACTTCCGGAGCGCGAAAAAATCATATCGTCAAGGTCTTCCGGTTGCCCTCATCGCCGGCTGTCACCTCCATCCCATGGAAATGCCGCTTTACTCCTTGATCTCTTCCTGGAGGACGTCTTGTTCAGCGAAAAAGCCGTATTGCTCCTTTTCTTTAGCCGCTGGCCGGCTAGCCTGTTCGCCGACCAGGTGGTTCTGAAAAATGGTGACCGTCTGAGCGGAGCGATCGAGAAGTCGGACGACAGGCCCTGGTCATCAAGACTGCCGGTGAGGTGACGGTGTAGTGGACCGCCATTCAGGAAATCAAGTCCGATCAGCCGCTGCACGTTAGCCTGAAGAACGGGCAGACCGTCGTGGGATCGGTCATCACGAGCGACGGCAAGCTTGAAGTCGCCACCAAGGCGAACGGCAGCGTGGAAGCTCCAAAGGACAAAGTGGTTGCCATGCGCAGCGATGCCGAACAGCGGGCGTCGAAGAAAACCCAGCATCCCGGACTGCTGGGAGGCTGGGAGGGGCTCGACATCGGGTTCGGCCTGACCGGCGGGAACAGCGAGACGAAGAACCTCGCATTGGCCTTCACTGGCGTTCCGACCGGCTTCGACGACAAATTGAGCTGTATGCGGGATCGGTCTATGCCACCAGCAGCACGGCAACTCCGAACGTCACCGCAAATACGAACAAGGGTGGTGCCCGCTATGATCGCGACCTCACGCCTCGCCTGTTCGCGCGCTCGCGGGAGTCGGTCTGGGCCTTCACGGAATCAAGGGCCACCCACCACACTCGACATCCGGGGCGGCGTGAACTACACGCAGGAAAGGTATGCTTCCGCCGCACCTGATCCACAATTTCGCCTCCGCCACGGTCGGCGATGCCTTCATGCACAAGATTTCGAAATCGACCTTGATCACCCAGGACGCCTACTTCTTCCCCGACTTCAGCAGCGCCCGGCGATTCCCGAGCAACGTTTGATTTCGGGAGGGTGACGAAGTTCAGCGAGAGGCTGGGCTGGCAGAATGCGTTCGGAGGTGTTTACGTGACCCATCCCCCGAGCGGGAAGAACGGGGATGGCCTCGTGTTCACAACCGGCCTCAACATCACCTTCACTCACTCGAGACACTGCTGCTGGCTCGGCGAAGCCGCGCGTGGGGCGACGTGCGGCTTTGCTTCGTCTTCACCCGGAACTCAGAAGCGGAGCATCCTGATCGCGACGCCCGCGAGGACACCGCCGATAAGAGGGCCGAGGATGGGAACGATTGCATACCCCCAGTCCGACGGCCCCTTGCCGGCGATGGGAAGGATCGAGTACGCGATTCTCGGCCCCAGGTCACGTGCCGGATTGATGGCGTAGCCGGTGGTTCCGCCAAGCGACAGTCCAATCCCCCAGACCAGGCAAGCCACCAGGTAGGGCCCGTAGCCCGGTGGAAAACCGGTCGCGGAGACCGCTTTGGAAAAGATCGCTCCCACCACGAATACCAGAACAAAGGTTGCGATCACCTCACTGACAGTGTTTGCGGCGAGATTTCGGAGGGCGGGTCCGGTGGAGTAGCAAGCCAGTTTTACAGACGGGTCGGGAGTCTGTTTCCAGTGTGGCAAGTAGTGCAACCAGACCAGGGTCGCGCCCGTGATGGCCCCCAGCAGTTGGGCGAGGATGTAGGGAGCGAGTTTCGAAAAATCGCCGGAGACCACCGCGAAACCCAACGTGACAGCCGGGTTCAGGTGCGCGTCAGGACTGCCGCAGGCGATTGCCGTCAGCACGCCGCACAGGACGGCAAAGGCCCAACCGCTCGCAATGACCATCCATCCGCCACCCTCACCCTTCGATTTTTTCAGCAGGACGCCGGCGACCACTCCGTCGCCCAACAGGATCAGAACCGCCGTACCCATGAATTCGCCGAAGAATGGGGAAGTCATCGTCTGCGACCTCTTTCTGGATGTTCGCTGAGCCGACTACGGGGAGCGCTAGTCCAACCAATCAAAGGAGCGAGACACTGCCTTCTTCCAGAACCGATACATCTGCTGGCGCCTCTGGTCCGCAAGATCGGGGTGCCAGGTGTGGTCGACCGACCAGTTAGCCCGCAGGTCGTCGAGGTCCTTGTAGAAGCCCACGGCCAAACCCGCGGCGTAGGCTGCACCCAGCGCAGTCGTCTCCCTTGTAATGGGCCGCACGACCGGCTTGTTAAGAATGTCGGCCTGGAATTGCATGAGAAGGTTGTTGCCGACCATGCCTCCGTCGGTGCGAAGCGAATCGAGCGCGATGCCGGAGTCCTTTTCCATCGCCTCGAGCACTTCCCGCGTTTGAAAGGCGGTCGCTTCGAGCACGGCGCGCGCCAGGTGTGCTTTGGTCGCGTAGCGGGTGAGTCCGGCGATCACTCCGCGCGCGTTGTCCTTCCAGTAGGGCGCGTAGAGTCCCGAAAAGGCGGGCACAAAATAAACCCCGCCGTTGTCTGTGACCGAAGCTGCCAAAGCTTCGATATCGGAACTGGACTCGATCAGCCCCAGATTGTCACGCAGCCACTGCACCAGCGCGCCGGTGATGGCGATACTTCCCTCGAGGGCATAAATTGCCGGCTGCCTACCCAGCTTGTAGGCCAGCGTCGTCAGCAGACCATGAGCGGAGGCCACGGGCGTCTCGCCCACGTTCATGAGCAAGAAGCACCCGGTACCGTAGGTGTTTTTCGCTTCGCCGGCCCGGAAGCAGGTTTGGCCAACCAGCGCGGCCTGCTGATCTCCAAGAATTCCGGCCAACGTCACGCCCTGCAGGGCGCTCTCGCGGACAGTTCCATACACTTCGCTGCTTGCGCAAATTCGCGGGAGCATGGCGGGCGGAATGCCGATGTCGGACAGGATTTCGGGATCCCAATCGAGCGTCTTCAGATTCATCAGTTGCGTGCGACTGGCATTGGTCACGTCCGTAATGTGCATGCCTCCGTGGATCCCTCCCGTGAGGTGCCAGACCAGAAACGCGTCGAGGTTGCCAAACAGCACCTCGCCCGTTTCAGCCCGCTCGCCTACTCCGGGGACATGGTCGAGCAGCCAGCGGATCTTGAGACTGCTGAAGTAAGTGGTTAACGGAAGGCCAGTCTTGGCGCGGAAGCGGTCCTGTCCGCCCTGGCGAAACTCAGCCACCGTGTCCGCCACCCGGGTATCCTGCCAGACGATTGCGTTGTACACCGGCCTGCCGGTGTTGCGATCCCAAAGGATCGTAGTCTCCCGCTGGTTGGTGATGCCGATGGCCGCCAGGTCCGATGGACGCAGCGAGCTTTTTTGAAGCGTTGCTGCGATGACTTCCTGAGTGCGGCGCCAGATCTCTTGAGGATCGTGCTCCACCCAGCCGGGCTGCGGATAAATCTGTTGATGCTCTCGCTGCTCGCTGGCCACGATTCGTCCCGCATGATCGAAGACCATGAAGCGCGTGCTCGTGGTCCCCTGGTCGAGGGCTCCTAGGTAGTTCGGCAACTTGGACGACCTTTCTGCGCGTCTGCGGCCATGACGCAGACATGCATCACTCTAGCTACGCTAGGGATGGGTTCAGACGCTGCACCCGATTGCTGTTTGCATCCGGCGAATCCCGGCGACATAGGCTTCCGTAGCCTCGGTTTGCTGCTGGCGAGGCCAGGCCCCCTCCCTTGCGAGATGAGAGGCTACAACAGGAGCCGCCTCCAGGGCCATCGCCCAGCTGAATGGCTGCAAGCCGGTACGCCGGGCCAAAACATCTTCTATGGTGCACGCCATCTCGTTGCGTATGCCGTAGACGATTTCCGCCTGGATCGCGGATCCGCCGCTGACGATCGGAGATCGCAGTTCGGGCCGATCTTTTGCCAACTGCAGCACCGCGGCCGCCTCGGTTCCGAACTTTTCGGCCAGGTGCCGAGCCGTCGATTCCTCCAGTTGGTATTCGCGCGCTAGCGTCCGCCAATATTCTGGCGTGAATCCCTGAGTACCGGTCAGGGGGTGGTTCCTCGTCTTGCCGCGCTCGACCCTCTGTCCCAGTTGTCGCTGAACGGTGTCGATGGTGTCCTCGGCCATGTGGCGATAGGTGGTCCATTTGCCGCCAAGAATGCTGACCAGCCCACTCTGTCGGTCAACTTCCACCTCGTGATCCCGCACGAGTCTTTGGGTCGGCGCGTGACCGGCGCGCACCAGCGGTCGAACGCCTGCAAACGCCGAGACAACCTCACCGGTTGTGTAGGATTTGGCAAGATATCGGTTCAGATGACGAAGCAGGTATTCGGCCTCTGCCTGAGTCACCGTCAGATCCTCGTTGAGGGTCACTTCCTTGTCGGTTGTACCCACCAGCAAACGGCCCAGCCACGGGATGGCAAAAATGACCCGGCCGTCCTCGGTCTCTGGAATCAGCAAGGCGCTGCGGATGTCGGGGTCGAGGGGTAGGAGAATGTGCGCGCCCTTGCTCGGAGCGAGGCGTTTCGCGGCACCCGGGTTTACCAGAGTGCGAAGCTGATCGGAGAATGGGCCGGTCGCATTGATGAAGGCTTTGGCTCGCAAAACGATTCGCTGCCTGGAGAAGCGATCTTCGGCAAGTGCAGCCGCAAGCCTCCCATCCCATCCCCGTTCAAAGCCGACCACTCTCAAGTAGTTCACGGTCTGGCCACCGGCTTTGGCAAAGGTCCCGACCAGGGCGATTCCGTACCGCGCATCGTCAAACTGGCCATCCCAGTAGGCGACCGCGCCCTTGAGGTCAGGACCATTCATTCCCGGCAGTTCGCACAAGGCAGCGTCGCGTGACAGGATGCGACTATCGCCGACACTTGCGTCCCCCGCAATCCACTCGTAGATTTTCATGCCCACACCGTAGTAGGCGAGTTCGAAGCGGCTGAAACAGGGAACAATGAACTCGAGGGGATGAGCCAGATAGGGCGCATTTTGCAGCATCAGGATGCGCTCGCGGAGGGCGTGCTTGACGACCTTGAGCTGGCCCAAGTCAAGGTCGGTCACCGCTTCCTGCAGATAGCGAACGCCGCCGTGCACCAGTTTCGTCGAAGCGCTCGAGGTGGCGGAAGCAAAATCTCCCGCATCGACCAGCACGGTACGCAGTCCGCGCAACTGCGCATCGAGAGCGCACCCGGCACCACTGGCCCCTGCGCCCATGACGCACACGTCAAACTGACCGGTTGCGACTTCGCGCAGCGCGTCGGCGCGGGTGTTCATGAGCAGCTAGATTAGCTGGAAGCGGGAAAGTCGTCGAGTGCGGGATCTGCCTGTGCGGGACTTGCCCCTCGGATGGCGAAGCGGCCGGTTGCCACCGTGGTCTATTGACCGCTGGCAGCCTGCGGATTGTTCTGTTTTTGTACGACGGGAAGATTCGCGCTACTCCAGCCGCCGCCCAGCGCTTTGATCAGAGACACGCTCGCAGCCATGCGACGACCAGCAATCTCGACCGCGGTTCTCTGGTCCGAGAGTGCAAAACTCTGCGCCGTGATCACTTCGAGGTAGGTGGCAACGCCGCCTTTGTAGCGATTGGTAGAAAGCGCCAACGAGTGTTCGGCGGCCGCCACAGCAGCGTCCTGCGTCTTGGCCTCGTCTTCCAGCAATCGCAAGGCAGCCAGACTGTCTTCCACTTCCTGGAACGCTCCGAGCACGGTCTGCTGGTAGTTTGCCGCCGACTGGTCGTAGGCGGCCTGGGCTTCGTCGGTGACAGCCCGGCGGCGCCCGGCATCGAAGGCGGTCACCAGAGCGGAAGCGCTTCCGGCGATGAAGCCGCTGGGGCCGTTGAACCAGCTCGCAATCGAAGTGCTCTCGAAGCCGCCGGTGGCGCTCAGCGTGATGGCCGGATAGTAGGCGGCCCTGGCGATACCGATCTGGGCGTTGGCGGCTGCCATGCGGCGTTCGTTGCCGGCAACGTCAGGGCGGCGCTCGAGCAATTCCGACGGCAACCCCACCGGCACCACCGGTGGCGTGTTCGCAAGCGGCGAAACCGCCAGGGTGAACGTCGAGGCCGGTTGTCCGATCAACACGGCGATGGCGTGTTCGAACTGGGCGCGCTGCACTCCGAGGTCGATGGCCTGAGCCCGGGTGGTCTCCAACTGGGTTTGCGCCTGCGCTACGTCCACCTGGGAAGCGATTCCGCCGGTGTAGCGGTTCTGGGTCAACCGCAGGGCCTTTTCATAGGCCGAAACCGTTGAATTCAGCAGCTGTTCTTCGGCGTCCAGAGCGCGCACCTGGAAGTAGTCGGTCGCGAGTTCGGCATGCAGGCTCAAGCTCACCGATTCAAGATCAGCCGCACTCGCCTGGGCATTGGCGCGTGCCGCCTCCACCGCGCGACGCACTCGGCCCCAAACATCTGCTTCGTAAGAAGCGTCCACGGGAAGCTGCAGATCTGTGTAGTTACTCGCGGGCGAGAGACGCCCGTTGGGACGATTGGTGGACTGGTGACTGCGGGTAACATTCACGCCAGCAGTCACGCTGGGATACAGGTTGGAACGATTGATGCGAACGATGGCGCGGGCCTGTTCGAACTGCGCCTGAGCTGCTTTCAGCGTCTGACTCGAAACGTTGATCTGCTCCTCGATCTTATTCAGTTGCTCATCTTCGAAAACCTCCCACCACTTGCCTTTTGCGACCTGGTCATTGGGCTGAGCTGCTTTCCAGGCAGGAGGAAGCTCTTTGTACTGGGGAGGAGCAGGGGCGGCGGGCCGCGCATAGCGCGGTCCGACCGTGCACCCGCCAAGCAGAAGCAGACTCAGGCTCGTGAGCGTCCAGCCGCACCAGTATCGCGGCCCGGTGGAGTGCGGAGCCTTCACTTTGCGCCTCCGGCCGAACTGGCACCCTGGGCCAGACGAACCTGTTGTCCGGAGACGATAGAGTCGGGTGGGTTGACCACCAATCTTTCATCTCCGTTCAGTCCGGTGAGCACTTCCACTTCGCTTCCATAATCGCGACCGAGCGTGACCGGAATCAGCGATGCCTTTCCATCCTGCACCGACGCTACCCGCAAGCCCTCGGCGCGGAACAACAGCGTGTTGACCGGAATCGTGAACGTCGCCACGCTTCCGGGAATCTTCAGGTGGACTTCTGCGTAGGCTCCGCTTAAAAGCTCCCCGGTCGGATTCCGGACTTCAATTTCCACCAGCAACGTGCGGCTGGCCAGCTCGATTGCGTCCGCGGTGCGAACCAACGTGCCCTCGAAATGCCGCCCGGGAAACTCTGCCAGGGTGAGGTCGGCTTTCAATCCTGGCTTGGTCAGCCGGGAGTAAATCTGGGGAACATTGACATAGACGCGCAGCTTCCCGGGCGCGGCGATATGGAAGAGCTCGCTCTTGGCGCCGCCACTGGACCCCGAATCAATCAACTGGCCGATGTCGGTATTGCGTTGCGTGATGATCCCGTCAAAGGGCGCATAGATTTTTTGAAAGGACTGCAGGTCCTGGAGCCGGTGCACGTTGGCCTGTCCCGACAGCACGATCGCTTTTTTGGCCGCGTAGTCGCTGGTGGCGTTATCGGCATCCTGCTGCGATACGGAATCGCTTTTCAGCAGGCCCAGATATCGCGTCGCGGTAATCTCTGAAAGATGCATGTTGGCTTCGGCGGTTGACAGATCTGCGCGCGCCTGGTGAAGTTGCTGATCGACTTCAGGCGTGTCAATTTCCGCCAGCAGCTGCCCCTGCCTGACATGCGCGCCGATGTCGGCGTACCAGCGCTTGAGGTAGCCATTGGTACGCGCGTAGATCGGAGCATCCTTGAAGGCCTGTACGTTCGCCGGGAGCACGATCTCCTGGCCGGGCGCGGCCCGTTTGGGCTGCACCACGATCACGGCTGGAACCGCCAGCTGATTGGTCTCTGCCCGGAGAGCAGCCCGCGCCCTGACCCGGGGTACGATGCCAGAAATCACCACGGTCGCCACCACCGCCAGGGCAAGGACCACAACCACCCAGCGCCGCCGCGGCTGACCGGCATGGTTGGCACCGGGGGTGGTCTGAGGGCCTGAGGCTGTGAGTGGCTGTTCCACGTTGTGCTGTTCTTCGACCCGCATCTTCAATTCTCCCGACTTCGTAAGACAGATGTCTAAATCGCGCGCCCGGATTCGCTGCCGGCCGGCTGCGCACGCCGTCCGTGCAGGACGCTGAAAAACACCGGCACGAAGAACAGCGTCGAGACGGTGGCGAGCAGCAAGCCGCCGATCACCGCGCGCCCAAGAGGGGCGTTCTGCTCGCCGCCCTCGCCCAGCCCCAATGCCATCGGAACCATGCCAATCATCATGGCCAGGGCCGTCATCAGCACCGGGCGGAAGCGTGTAAATCCGGCTTCGAGCGCGGCGGAAACCGAATCCTTGCCCTCTTCCATTTGCTCCTTCGCAAAGCTCACCACCAGAATGCTGTTGGCGGTCGCCACCCCCATGCACATGATGGATCCGGTGAGCGCCGGAACGCTCAGGGTCGTGCCCGTCACGAAAAGAAACCACGTGATTCCGGCAAGGGCGGCCGGGAGCGCGGAGATGATAATGAAGGGATCGAGCCACGACTGGAAATTCACGACAATCAACAGATAGACCAGCAGGATGGAAAATACCAGGCCACCCAGGAGCCCGATGTAAGACGAGCGCATCGTCTGAATCTGTCCCCGGACCACGATGCGGGCGCCTTTCGGCAGGTCTTTCTTGCTGTCGTCGATCACCTGGGCCAGGTCACGCGCAACCCCACCGAGGTCACGCCCCTGGACGGTGCCGTAAATATCGATGACCGGTTGAATGTCGTAGTGGGAGACCACGCCCAGTCCCACCCCGCGTTGTATCGAGGCCAGACTGCCCAGAATCTGCGAGGAGGCGCCGCTGGCGCCGGTGACCGGGATATTCTCAAGCCCTTGCAACGAGTCGATGCGGTACTGAGGCGTCTGGGTCGCGATTGCGTAGCTGACGCCGTTTTTCGGATTGAGCCAGAAGGTGGGTGAGGTCTGAAAACTTCCGCTGAGAGAGATCAGCAGGTTGTTTGCGATATCCCGTTCGGTGAATCCGACCTGCCCAGCCTTGGTGCGGTCAACATTGACGTGCAACTTGGGCTGATCGAAGGCCTGCTGGATTCGCAGGTCGACAGCCCCGGGGACGTACCGGATCTTCTCGAGCAAAGCATCGGCAAAGCGCCGATTGTCGTCGAGATTGTAGCCCACGATCTGGACATCAATCGGAGAAGGCAAACCGAAATTCAAAATCTGGCTGATGATGTCGGCGGGCAGAAAAGAGAAGGTCACACCCGGGAACTCGTCCGCGAGTTTGATTCGCAGGTCGTGAACGTACTTCTCCGTCGAGCCATGCCTCTCCGACAGGCTCACGAGGATGTCGGCGTCGGCGGGGCCGACCGGAGCCGAGGTGCTGTAGGTGAGGTTGATGCCGCTGTATGGCAATCCGATATTGTCGATGATGCTCGACACTTCAGTTTGCGGGATCTGCTCGCGAATGGACTGCTCGACCAGGTCGCACAGGCGAGCCGTCTCTTCAATGCGCGTCCCGGTCCGGGCGCGCAAGTGAAGCTTGAATTGACCACTATCGACGGCCGGGAAAAAATCCTGGCCCAACCAGGGCACCAGCATGACGACCGATACCAGACAGGCCACGAAGAATCCGATCAGAAAGACGCGCTGCTGATGGAGACAGCGCTCCAGCAGGCGGTGGTAGCGCTCGCGGAAACGCTCGAAGGCCTGCTCGAAGCGAACCTGCATGCGCACCAGGGGGTTGCTGCTCGATTCCGAAACGTGGCCCGCTTCTGCTTCGTGTCCCCGCAACAGGTACTTCGCCATGGTGGGCACAACCGTCCGGGAAAGCAGGTAGGAAGCCAGCATGGCGAACGAGACGGCCTCGGCGAGCGGCACGAACAGGTAACGGGCCACGCCGGTCAGGAAAAACATCGGGACAAACACGATGCAGATGGCAAGCGTGGAAACAAAAGCAGGAACCGCGATCTGTTGGGCGCCATCGAGGATGGCATGCTCGACCTCCTTGCCCAGCGCGATGTTGCGGTTGATGTTTTCAATTTCGACGGTAGCGTCGTCGACCAGGATCCCGACCGCCAGCGCGAGTCCGCCCAGCGTCATGATGTTGATGGTCTCGCCGAGCGCGCTCAGGCAGATGATCGAGGTCAAAATGGAGAGCGGAATCGACACGGCGATGATGACGGTACTGCGCCAGCTTCCCAGGAAGATGAGAATCATCAACCCGGTGAGACAGGCTGCGATGATGGCTTCGCGTACCACGCCCTGAATGGAAGCCCGCACAAACAGCGACTGGTCTGCCAGGAGCCGGATGTTGAGATCGTCCGGAAGGGTTCTCTTGATGTCGGGCAGCATGCCCTTGATACCGGACACGATATCGAGGGTGGAATTGCTGCCCGCTTTCTGCACGGTGAGCAAAACCGCTCTCTGCCCGTTCACGCGCGCGATGTTGGTTTGCGGAGGAAACCCGTCGCGCACATGGGCGACGTCGCGAATGTAGATGGTGCTCCTGCCCACGGTCTTGATCGGAAGATCATTGAGCTCCGCCACGGTCTTGGGGCTGGCGTTCATGTCGACGTCGTATTCGAGCGGCCCAATCTTGGTCGTACCGGAGGGCAAGATCAGATTCTGCACCCCCACGGCGTTGACCACGTCCAGCGGAGACAGGCCCTTGGCCTGCAGCGCGGCCGTGTTCAGGTCCACTTGGACCTGGCGCTGTTTTCCGCCGTACGGATAGGGAATGGCCGCGCCCGGCACCGTGATCAAGCGAGTTCGAATGAAATTCACTCCGTTGTCAAACAGCTGTTGCTCGGACAACTGCTGCCCTGAAAGAGCCAACTGCAGAATGGGCACCGTGGACGCGCTGTAGGTAATGACGAGCGGGGGCGTTGTCCCGGGCGGCAACTGCCGCAGTTGCGTTTGTGAGATGGCGGTCACCTGGGCAATCGCCTTGTTGATGTCCGCATGGGGCTGGAAGAACACCTTGACGACGGCGATCCCGTTCAGCGATTGCGACTCGATGTGCTCGATGTCGTCGACCAGGGTCGTCAGAGCGCGCTCGGTCACCGACGTGATCCGGTTGCCCATGTCTTCCGAGGAGAGTCCGGTGTAATTCCAAACGATGCTGACGACCGGGATGTTGATTTCGGGAAAGACGTCGGTCGGCGTCCGCAGAATAACGATGGGACCCAGAATCAGGATAAGAAGCGCAAGAACGGTGAACGTGTAGGGCCGCCGTAAAGCTAACTTAACAATCCACATGATGATCTCTTTGACGCAGACAAGTAAGCCGGGCCTGCGCCGGCATGGCAGACAACAAACGATCGCCAGGATGTTTCAGACACGACCCCAGAGAGTACCGTGCAACGTTCTTGCCAGTGCCTGCGGCTTGCGAGGCAACAAGGCATTTGATGATCTGTGAAGGACTTAGGTGCAGGTTGTTTCCCGATCCGGGACATCAGCGCGGGCTGGAAGTGTCGACCTCTCGACACCATTCGACGTTGGGGGTTCGAGCCGTCTTTATTCGTCTGGCTTCATTCTTCTGGCTTCCGTCTGATTCCCAGGCGACGCATGCGGTAAATGAGGGTGGTTCGGGGTAGCCCAAGGCGCGCGGCGGCTCCCTGGGGCCCGCCCAGCACCCACTGGCAGTCGCGCAGCACCTGAAGAACGTGACGTTGTTCGACCTCTTTGAGGGTGGAACTTGCGGAAGTCTTCGACCGAGTGTCCCGCAACTCGCTCAACGGCGGACGCAAGACCGGGCCTTCGGAGAGAATCACCGCTCGCTCCAGGAAATTCTGCAGCTCACGAATGTTGCCGGGCCAGGGGTAGCGGGCGATCGCTTCCATGACCGAGCCCGGAATTCGCTCGATTTTGCGGTTCATCGTTTTTGCGTACTTGTCGACGAAATAGCGAACCAGGATCGGGATATCTTCGCGGCGTTCCCGGAGCGGGGGGATCATGACGGGAAATACGTTCAGCCGGTAGTAGAGGTCGGCACGAAACTGCCCCTGCTCGACCATCTTGCTCAGGTCGCGATTGGTGGCCGCGACCAGCCGTACGTCGGTGCGGATTGATCGCGTCCCACCCAGCCGCTCGAATTCCTGCTCCTGCAGCACGCGCAAAAGCTTGGGCTGCAGCTCGAGCGGAATGTCTCCGACCTCGTCGAGGAAAAGAGTGCCCTTGTCGGCGATTTCGAAGCGGCCCACCTTGCGCGCGATGGCTCCTGTAAAAGCCCCGCGTTCGTGGCCGAAAAGCTCGCTCTCCAGTAGGCCGAGCGGAATGGCGGCGCAATTGAGTTTCGCAAAAATGTTCTCGCGCCTGGTACTCAATCCGTGAATCGCCCGCGCGATGAGTTCTTTTCCGGTCCCGGTCTCACCCTGGATGAGCACGGTGGTCTCGTTGGGGGCGACGGTTTCCACCTGATGCAGGACCTGTCTGAGGCCGACGCTGTCGCCGAGAATATCTTCGAACTGGTGTTCGGTCCGGATCTCGTCGCGGAGATAAAGACCTTCTTCAGCAAGCCGCTCTTTGGACTCGCTGAGTTCGCTGAATTCCAGGGCGTTCTCGAGGGCAATGGCAACCTGGCTTGCCACCTGACGCAAGAACTCCACATCCATCTCGGAAAATGCATTGCCGCGCCGGTCAAGCAAGTGCAGCACACCGAGCGTGCGGTTGCCGCGAATCACGGGCAGGAAGCATCCCGACTGGAATCCTTCCGCGGCGTTGACTTTCAGCGCCATGGGCGCCAGGGACTTGGGTGCCTGGCCAAAAAGAACGGGCTTGCCGGTGCGGTAGGCGGTTCCAGGGCTGGTGCCGTCCATGGGCAGAATCATCTGGTCCTGCATGAACCCTTTGCCGGCGGGGAAATCCAGTCCGTGGACCCGCAACTGGTCTTTCTGCCGATCGGGCAAGGAAAGGCAAGCCGCGTCGCACTGCATGGCATTGCGAACGCTCGCAGGAATGGCTCGAAACAGTTGCGGGAGCGCCAGATTGGACACGACCGCGTTATTCACGTCGAGCAAGAGTTTCAATCGATCCCGCTCACGCACCACCTGCTGCTGCGCAAGTTGTGCGTCCTCATAGTTGAGAGCGCTCTCGACCGCCACCGCCACCTGCGACGCAACCAGTTGGAGGAGGCCGAGTCCAGCAGCGCCATAGGCGTTCGGCCTCGAATTGCCCAGATTGAAGGTGCCCAGCCGACGCCGTGCCGTCGTGAGAGGCAGGCTGCAGAACGAGGTCACGCCGTTCTCGAGAAGCATTTTCATCGCCCGCGAAAAGTGCGGTTCTTGGCCCGTGTCTGCGATGATCAGGGGCTTTTGGGTACGCCAGACTTCCGCCGAGGGCGACTCGGTCATGCCGAACGCCGCCCCGGGTTGAATCGTTGCGGCGCTTTCCGAGTGAAGGGTGTGCAGGCGCATTACCTCGTCCACCGGATCATGCAAGATCAGGCTGAGGTAGGTGAAGTTGAGCACGGTGTGAAGCCGGCGGCCGAGGTCCTGGAACAACTCGGTCAGACTCTTGTGGGCGGCAATCGCCTGCGAAACTTCCAGCAAAGTGATGTACTGGCTATCGGAAGCGTCATCGAATTTTGTCGGGAGCGTTGCCATGCCGTTGCCAGCGCCTGGCTTCGCCGATGAACCGACCGGCGAAACCCTGCCTCCTTGTACCGCCCCGAGCACAAGAAAGCCCTGAGTGGCCACTGGAACGCCACCGGGCGTTGTCATGAGTATACCGTGCGGCCTGTCGAAAGCTCGACACATCCAGGGTTTAGGGCGGCAGGCACACGCAGTGTTCGCGCACAATGACTAATGCATACATCTCATTCTAAACGGATTACGTATCCCTGGGGGCCAGCCGCCTGGTTGGCAACCACGGTGCTTCCATTCCGGGCGAGTTCAACGATCGATGCTAAAGATCACAACCAGGGAGCATTCAGGCGCAATCACCTTCATCCTGGAGGGGCGGCTCTGCGGCCCCTGGGCTAAGGAAGCGGAATTGGCATGGACGCGGCTGCTGGCGAGCAGCCCCCAGGCGGAGATCCGGTTGGATCTGGCGGGAGTGACCTTTATTGATCGTGCAGGTGAGACGCTGCTGACAGCGATGCTCAGTCGCGGGACCAAGGTCCGGGCCAGCGGGGTGCTGATCAGTCACTTCGTGGAGGAGGTGCAGCAGAGAGTCTCCGAGCTAGCAAGCCAAAGGGTTTTCAAACCATCCCGAGGAACGCCGGAGTCTGCATGAAACTCCGGCGTGCCGAGCTAACCGGCCCTCCCCCAAGTGCAAGGGTTGCTCTCGGGAACTTGAAAAAGCAGCGGCGGGCCCGCGCGATCAGCTGTTTTGCATTTCGCGCAGTGCCCGCCGCAAGTGCTTTCTTACGTCATCTTCGCTGATTCCAAGCACGTCCGCGACTTCGAGAAGCGTGAATCCCTGAATCTCTTTCAGGACGAAAACATCCCGGCGCGGCTGCGGAAGCAGAAAGGCCCGCAGCATGGTCAGCTGGAACGATCGGCTGGCATCCTCGCCCGGTATGACGCAGGAATTGCTGCACGAGTCCTGTTCCCTGATTGGCCGACCACGCACGATCATTCATTCACCCGTCCCATGGCCATCGTGCGTTCGCGGCCCAATCCGTTTCACAGAATCGCAAAAGCTCGGACAAAAACTTTCGCCCACGAGCTCCCGCGGGTGTCGATAGACCGCTCCCCACTGTCCCTCCGGCAGGCGAGCCTGCTCTGCCTGCTCTGCACAAGGTCTTTTCTGGGTGTAAGATAACTGCCACTCCTGCGGTCCCTTGAGGCAAGCTCTTGCAATTTCAGCCCTTTGATGAATCCTACGTGGAGCGTTTACGATCCGGGGATTTCCGGACTCAGGAGCATTTTGTCGCCTATTTCGGGGAATTGATCCAACTCAAGCTGCGCGCTCGCCTGCATAGTCCGCAAGCCATCGAAGACGTGAGGCAGGAGACCTTCGTGCGAGTCTTCACTGCTTTACGCAACCCGGGAGGGATTCGTCAGCCCGAGCGTCTGGGACCCTTCGTCAATTCAATTTGCAACAACGTTTTGATGGAGCACTACCGGCGTGTTTCCCATGACACACCGCTCGCAGATGAAAACGGCCAGGATTTTCCCGATCCTGTGATCGACGTGTTGGGGGCGGTCGCGGCACGTCAAATGGAGAACAAGGTTCGGCAGATTCTGGAAGAAATGTCGGAGCGGGACCGCTCACTGATTCGCTCCCTGTTCATCGAAGAACGAGACAAGGATGAGGTGTGCCGCGAACTCGGGGTGGATCGGGACTATCTTCGCGTCCTGCTGCACCGAGCCAAGCAGTCTTTTAAGTCGCTCTATCTAAAGCACATCGATAGGCGGCCGCCCCCGACACTCAAGTAGAGGGATCTCGATGAAACGATTGGGAACGTCGATTCACTACACAGATAACAGAGGGGGGTAGTGATGGATCACAAGGACGCAGTCCGTCTAAGGGCGACGGAAAGGTACTTGCTGAACGAGTTGGATCCCGACCAACTTGATCAGTTCGAAGAACACCTCTTCGATTGTCCGGACTGCGCGATCGACGTTCGTGCGGCAGCCATGTTCGTGGAACAAAGCAAAAACGTACTGGCCGCGGAGGGCACAACCGTGCTTGCACAGGCGGCGATTCCTGTCCGGCAGAGTTGGTTCTCCTGGTTTCGTCCGGCGCTTGCGGTGCCGGCGATGGCAGTGCTCCTGGCCGTCGTGGGGTACCAGAACCTGGTTCAGCTGCCCGCCATGAAAAGTGCATCCTTGCTGCCGCAGCTCATGCCGTCGGCGTCGATCAACATCGCGACGCGCGGAGCGACTCCGGTTATCTCGGCAAGGAAAGGCCAGGACTTTTCTCTGCTCGTCGATTTGCCTCCAGATAACGGCTCCTCTTCCTACATGGCGGACTTGTACAACCCGGCGGGAAAGATAGAATGGTCGCTCGCGGTTTCGGCGGAAGCGGTGGCAAACGACAGCCTGTCGGTCCGCGTGCCGGGAACCCAGCGCCAGGCAGGTATTTACGTTTTGGCAGTTCGCGGGGTTCCTCGCGACGGCAACAACCCTTCGGAAATTGGCCGACATCCGTTTGAATTGCGGCTCCACTAGCTCCCAACAACTGCGTTTAAGGAGATACCGATGTCACTTCGCAACGGGAGAATCCACTATTTTCACGCGGACGCCACCGCGCTGGGTGGACACATTGAACGCCCCTTCGTAAGAAACATTCCAGTTCAGTCTCCCACATCGCTGGCGCCCGTTGGCGGAGAGACCGACGCCGCTTCGTCTGACTTCAAATTCGAGGGAATCGTTTCCGCGAGCGCAACGCGCACTCGAGTCGAGGGCAGCTTTCTGAACGGTTTGCCAACGACCAGGATGGCCGCGATCGTCGAGGACTTGAACGTTCTGGATACCGTGCGAGCACAACAGGTGCTAGCGTATATTTCCAGCGAGCACCCAGGTGAGGAACCGGACGTGCCCCGAATTGACTTCGGCAAGACCGGCATCACGAACCTGCGAGTGGGCGACAGCGTTCTCACGGTTCATCTCGATCTGAAGCTGCTGAAAAATGGTAATGGAGACCACTTTCCCAAACGGCCTCCGGTCTATGACAAGAAGCTTTGGAAGAGGGCCGGCCAACCATTCGACGAGGATAAAGGATTCCTAGTGTGCTCGTTGGTGGACAAAATCGAAGTGATCCGGGGCAAGTTGCCAGGCAAACTGGTGGAACCGAACATCCTCGAAATCCCCAACTTCGGACGGCTGCACCTGGCCGAGTTTCTGGTCGATGGCCAGTCGTATCAGCTAATCATGATGCGGTTCGAGCTGGGATGCCCGACCGTGGGAGCGGTCACCGTTTCCAGCGGGAAGGTAAATGGCGGCGGGCATTAAGATCCAGCCTCGCCATCGGCCTTGTGATGTTGGCCGCAGTGGGCTGCAGGCGCCACCGCAATCCACAACCCGAGTTCGAGCGATTACTGCAGTCGCTGCGGCGCGGAAACCTCGCCCAGGCGCAGCAAGGGGCAGAGCGGGCTTCCCGTGATTACTCCCGCCGCGACGCCTTGTGGTCCTGGAGATTCCGGGTCTTGGCGGCGAGTGCTCTGAGCTTCAGGGGCATGAGCAAAGATGTGCTCTCCACTCTGAACGCCGAATTACCGCAGGCCCTTACGAACACGGAGGTTGCCTCCCAAAAGCTGATCCTGGAGGGTTGGGCCTATGCCGACCTGCATCGTTTTCCGGAGGCAGAACGGGCGCTCGCCAATGCCGAGATCCTCTGCTCTGGCTCCGACAGTTCGGTATCGGGCGACTTGCTGAAGACACGGGGCCTGTTGGAGATTGAGAAGGGCAACTATGAACGCTCGTCCGATTTCTTCTTAAAAGCCTTGTCCGTCGCTCGCCGGACGGGTGATGAATTCTTGCAGGCTTTGGCCTTACTGGACCTCGGGAAAGCCGCTTTGTTGCGGGAGCATTTCGATGAAGCGATCGAGTGGTCGAATGCGGCGTTGAACGCGGCCCGGACGATCGACGCACGATTGGTCACCGAAACCTCCCTCGGCAATCTGGGCTGGGCTTACTACAAGACCGGGGATCCCGACAGGGCCCTCGAGTTGTTTGTTGAGGCTGAAAGACGTGCTCGCGAACTCAGCTCTCCGGGCGATGAAGTTCTTTGGCTTACGACTGGGGGCTATGTGTACGTCGACCGGCGCCAGTTTGCAACGGCAGAAGACGCCTACGTCAAAGCGCTCCGCCTGGCACGAGAGCTCGGCAGCAAGGAAAACATACTGAACGCCCAGATTTCTCTCGCGCTTGTCAGTGTGCTGGAGGGGCGACTCGATCTTGCCAGGCAATACAGTGAGGAGGCGATTGCATCGGCGCGCAGCGATGGAAACCGGGGCGATGAACTCTATCCTCTGCTCGCCAAGGGACAAGTTTGCGTGCGGTCGGGAGAGATGCGCCCGGCCGAGCAGATCTTTCTCGAGGTCGCCAACGACCCGAAGGTTGACCACTCCCTGAAGTGGGAGGCTCAGCACGAACTCGCCAATGTCTATGCCGCTGAGCATGAGCTCGCAAAGGCGAGCGACGCGTACCGGACGGCTCTGGTCACGTTCGAACAGGCGCGCCTGGCCATCGAGCATGAAGATGTCAAACTCCCCTTCTTTGGAAATGCGAACAGCCTTTACGACGACTACATCAGTTTTCTGCTCGCCCAGGGAAAGACCGCTGAAGCACTGACCATCGCCGATCATGCGCGTGCCCGTACCCTCGGCGAAGGACTCGGACAGTTGGGTCCGGCCGAGGCCGGCCTCCCGGCGGCGGTCGATGCTCCGCGCATTGCCCGCAGTACGGGCGGCGCCGTACTCTACTACTGCCTCGGGCCGAAGCAGTCTTACTTGTGGGCCATCACTTCGGAGAGGACGAGCCTGTTCCGGCTCCCCGCTGCGGCTGAGATCGATGCAGTTGTAAAACGCTACCGTAAGGCGCTGGAGAGGCCTCAGGAAGGGATTGAGTCTCAGAACCCCGATGGCCTTGAACTCTACCAAATGCTGGTCCAACCCGCCCGGCAAGTGATCGCCAAGAGCACTAAGGTCTTTATCATCCCTGACGGCAGCCTGAACGGGTTGAACTTCGAGGCGCTGTTGGTTCCCGAGCCCAAGGTGCACTACTGGATCGAGGATGCCACGATCGCAAATGCCAGTTCGTTGCGGTTGCTCGCTGGTTCCCGGGCGCGCATCCGGACGCGCGCCGGCAAGTTGCTGCTCGTCGGCAACCCCGTCGCACCCACTCCCGAGTACGCGACGCCGCTGCAGGCGGCCACGGAAATGGCGAACATCGAGGAACATTTTCCTGCGAGAGACCAGCAGGTCTTTGCCGAAAAACAGGCGACTCCAGCGGCCTATCTGGCGAGCAAGCCCGAGCAATTCGCTTACATCCACTTCGTGGCGCACGGTACCGCCAGCCGGTTGAGTCCGTTGGATTCCGCAATCGTACTGTCACGGACCCGCCCCGAGGATGATTCTTTCCGTCTGTACGCCCGAGACATCATTCGGCGGCCGCTGCGCGCTGACTTGGTCACGATCTCCGCCTGCTACGGGGCCGGCTCGCGCGCCTATTCCGGAGAAGGGCTGGTCGGATTGTCCTGGGCATTCCTGCGTGCCGGTGCCCATAATGTGATCGGCGCACTGTGGGATGTGAGCGACGCTTCGACTCCGCAACTCATGGACCGCATGTACGCGGAAATCCGAAAGGGCAAGCGCCCAGAAGAGGCGTTGCGGCTCGCGAAGCTGTCGATGCTGCATTCTGACAACGCGTTCCGCCGGCCGTTCTACTGGGCCCCGTTTCAGTTCTATACCGGGTCATGATCCGCTAGCAGTTCACCAGCGAGCCCACAAACCGGCGAATGGTGACTGCCGTGCCGGGCTACTGTGTAAGCTGAAATCTCCGCTTCAGCGGCAGATTGTCGGACGACCCGCCGACCCAAATCGTGAAGTCCCCAGGCTGGGCCGCCCAATCCTTGTTCTCGACGTCGTAGTAGGAAAACGCGCGACGATCGAGAGTCAGGGAGACATGTTTGCTCTCGCCTGGCTTCAAATCCACCTTTGCGAAGCCCTTCAATTCCCTGACTGGTCGGGGGACGCTGGTGTGTGCGTCACCCACATACAACTCCGCCACTTCGGCCCCCTCGACTCTGCCGGCGTTGACCACATCAAAGGCAACCGTGACGGGTTCGTTCAGATTCCCGGACTGCGGCACAATCGAGAGGTTGCTGTAGACAAAGGTCGTGTAGGAGAGCCCATATCCGAAAGGAAACAACGGCTGGACGCCGGCTTTGTCGTAGTGACGGTAACCGACGAAAACACCTTCGCTGTAGGTAACCTTTTTGCTCTCGGCGGGATCAGCGTAATAGCTCCTGGAAACGGCGTTCTCTTCGAAACGCCGGTCAAAACTCACGGGCAACTTGCCGGACGGGTTTGTGTCGCCAAAAAGCAGCACCGCCTTCCTGTCCTGCGTACCAGGATTCGAGCAAAGCAGGCACGCGATCGACCCATGCGTTCATGTCTACTCCACCGCCCGAAGTGATGACCACAATCACATTCTTGTTCGCAGCCAAGGCTGCCTGGATCAGCACGTCCTGCCCGGGCGGCAAGCGGAAGGTGCGGTCCGCCCCCTCGCTCTCGCTGGAGGGATCAAACCCGACTGCAACCACGACCGCATCCGCCTCACCTGCAATCGTCGCAACATCCGGAGACACCACCGTTGCCTGATTCACGATTCCAAGCCGTACGTTCGGATCGCCAAACAAGCGGCGCAGTTCCAGGCGAATTTTATGGGGCCCGGCCGGAAGGTCGAGGAGCGCGTAGTTGACCAGAGCGGTCGCGCGATTCCAGTTGTCCACTGCCAACTTGCCGTCCACGAACAACCGGTACGCACCGTCCTCGCCCGGTCCCTGCACGAATGCCTCGTACTTGCCCGCGACCCTGGCGAGGTAATATCCGTTCCACCGAGCCGAGCGGAAGCGCCCAGGAATGCTGTAGAACGATGGCCACTCAAACCCAAAGTTCACATGTTCATCGATGCCGTTCTCGGCTGAATTGCCGCTCAGATCGTTCGACAAGAAATGCTCGTATTTCAGTCCTGGCTTGGCAGTGCCCGAGATTTCGGTGATGAAGTCTGTACGGTCTGCCATCTCGGAGAGCGTCGGAATCCCGGGCGCATAGGTGACCCTCACGGCACCGCCTGCATAGTTGGCCAGCCCTTCAAGAAAGCTGACGGCATGAAACGGACGTACACCCGCACTTCCACCGCCCACGGGCTGTCCTGGATAGGCGTCCGGGCCAAGGACCGCCAGCTTTTTCACCTTCAACTTATCCAGCGGCAGCAGGCCGCCGTTATTTTTCAGCAGCACCATGCTCGACCGAGCGGCCTCGAGCGCCACCGCCCTGCCTCGGACGTTGTACACGGGAATCGAGGGGTCGGCCTGTTCGTGGTCAAGCCAGCCGAATTGCACGGCACGGCGCAGGATTCGCCGAACGTGATCGTCAATCGTCGCTGCGCTCACTCTTCCCTGTTTCATGGCTGGCAGCAACGTAGCCCGGTTCATGTGATCCCCGGCTGGCATTTCGAGATCAAGCCCGCCGTTCACCGCGGCAACTCCGTCGTAGGTGGAATCCCAATCCGACATAATGATGCCGTCAAATGCCCACTGCTTTTTGGCGACTTCATTGTTGAAGTAGCCGTTCTGCGACATGTGCTCGCCATTGGTGAGGTTGTAGGAATCCATGATCGCGCACACGTGAGCTTGCTGCGCCGCGGCCTCGAAGGTCGGCAGATAAATCTCACGCGCGGTGCGTTCGTCGATCCGCGAGTCGACATTGTGGCGATCGTATTCCTGATTGTTCCCCATGAAGTGCTTGATCGTGGCGCAGACTCTCATCGATTGGACGCCCTCGACATAGGCAACCGCGGTGCGCGACGCGAGGAAGGGATCTTCTCCGAAGTATTCGAAATCGCGCCCTCCCATCGGTGCTCGGTGGATGTTGACGCCTGGCCCCAAAAGAATGTGGACGCCGCGGGCGCGGGCATCGTCACCGAGCACAGCGCCGGCGCGTCGCACAAGTTCGGGGTCCCAGGTGGCTGCCCGTGCGATCCCTCCAGCCAAAGCGGTAGACGGCCCGTAGTTGCGGACGCCGACGGGCCGTCCGCCATCTTGATCGCGGGAAGTCCCAGGCGAGGAATCGCGCGGACATAAAAGTCCTGATAGCCTCCGAGGTAGTCGATCTTCTCTTCCAGAGTCATTTTGCCCAGGATAGAATCCACGCGCTTTTCAACGTCGGCCGACGACGGGCTCGGCGCTTGCGCCACGAGCAAAGGCACAAACAGAATAAAAGCGAATGCTAGGACCGCCTTGTGGTGATGCATCGACCTCCTCCACGGGGATGAATTGCTTCTGTACCCCGTCCGGTGGCTCATTTTGCATGTACCGGGTTGATAAGATTCAGGGTCAGCGCGGAATCGCAATCCGCCATTGAGATGTCCGCGCACCCGTCGAGCACCCAATCGGCACCTGCCGCCCGAAGCTCGGATGGCACCCAGGTTGTCCGAAGCGCAATCACCCGGGCCCCTGCGGCTTTGCCCGCGCGAATACCGGCGGGAACGTCCTCGACGACAACGCACTCCGCCGGGGGAAATCCCAGGAGGGCAGCCGCCTTGAGGTAGGGTTCGGGATGCGGCTTGCCATTGCTGACATCGCTGGAGGTGACCAGGGCCCCGGGAATGGTCAGTCCGGCAGCGCGCAGGCGGACCTCGGCCAGTGGACGCGTCGAGGAGGTCACGATGGTCCAACGTCCCGGAGGCAGGCTGGCAAGAAGTTCTCGGGCACCGGGAAGCGGGACAACGCCTTGCAAGTCTTCCATCTCGGCTCGCTCCACGATCCGGTTTTCGGCGTCGTGGTCGGCGTCGGGCAGATACTCCCGCACCGTGGTCAGGCTGGGACGCCCATGTGCCCTCGCCACAACTTCTTGCGGGTTGAAATGGTGGGCAATCGCCCATTTTCGCCACACACGAGCAACCGCCGGTGTGGAGTCAATGAGCACCCCATCCATATCAAACAGGAGTGCGCTACATCGGATTTGAGTCATGCTTCAAGAATAGCTTCCTAAATTCCGAGCCGACAAACTGTAGCACGTCGTGCGCGGCTTTTCTGTAACATGGTGGCTCAGCACGGCCGTATACAGCACCTGGCGCCTCCATGATCGAGCGATTTGACTTCTCAGATCTCCGCGAACTGTTTGCCAAAGCCAACGAGCAAAAATCCGGCGACCAGTTGGCAGGAATCGCCGCGCGATCAGAACGGGAGCGAGTCGCGGCGAAACGCAAGCTGGCCGACTTGACGTTGGAGGAAATTGTCCGCCGCCCTCTGATTGATCCTTCCGAGGACGATGTCACCCGTCTCATCCTGGAAACGTTCGATCCGCAGCTTTTTCGCTCCCTCGGGAGCATGACGGTCGGAGAATTTCGGGAATTTCTTCTCGACGACGGAACAACCGGCACTCAACTGCAGCAACTGCAGGAGGCCATCATCCCGGAAATCGCCGCCGCCGTCGCCAAGCTAATGAGCAACAAAGATCTGGTTCTTGCAGCCGCCAAGATCCGCAACGTCACACGTTGCCGCAACACCATGGGAGAGCGTGGCGTGTTGGGCATCCGGGTGCAGCCGAATCACCCCGCCGACGACATCGGTGGAATCCTTCTGGCTGCGTTCGAAGGGCTGCTCTACGGCTGTGGAGATGCGGTCATCGGCGTCAATCCGGCCACCGATTCGATCGACACCGTCAGTTCGATACTCTCGGCGTTGCAACGCTTGATCGACGCCTACGAGATCCCTACGCAAAGCTGCTGTCTGGCTCATATCACCACTCAACTGGCGGCGCTCCAGCGCGGGGCGCCGGTGGACCTTCTTTTTCAATCGGTGGCGGGCACCGAAGCCGCCAACCACAGCTTCGGGATCACCTTGAGCCTGCTGCGCGAGGGCCGAGAGCAGGTTCTCGCGCATCACCGCCAACGGGATGCGGGCTGGGTGGGAGATCAGGTGATGTACTTCGAAACCGGTCAGGGCAGCGCTCTGTCGGCCGACGCGCATCACGGAGTCGATCAGTTGACCCTCGAAGCACGAGCCTATGGAGTCGCACGCGCTTTCGAACCCTTTCTCGTCAATAGTGTCGTCGGCTTCATCGGGCCGGAATATCTGTATGACGAGAGGCAGATCATCCGTGCCGGTCTTGAGGATCATTTCGTGGGCAAGTTGCTGGGCTTACCGATGGGTTGCGATGTCTGTTACACGAATCACGCGGCTGCAGACCAGAATTCAGCCGACAACCTGCTGCTGCTTTTGACGGCTGCGGGCTGCAACTATTTCATGGGCGTTCCGTGTTCTGACGATGTCATGCTGAATTATCAATCCACCAGCTATCACGACGCATTGGCGGCGCGCCGTCTTTTCCAACTGCGTCCTGCTCCCGAGTTTCTGGCTTGGCTGCAAAGCATGGGCATTTATCAGGGTACTGAACCCGCGGCCCTGGACTCGTCCGTGCGGCGACAACTGATGAAGGGTCTGGAATCTTCCCTGGAGAAGGCTGTCTGAATGGAGCCCGGAGACGACAGCCTCGCACCGCGATCCGACTTACCTGACATCGTAAAGAAGGTACGGGCGCAGACGCCGGCGCGCTTGCTCGAAGGCCGGAGCGGAGCAAGCTACCGGACCAGCACACAAATACAATTGCGCGAGGCGCATGCTGCCGCCCGCGACGCGGTGCGCGCGGAATTGAACGTTCCAGCAGATCTGGGAACCGAGTTCATGCAGAAGTGGAACCTGTTTGAAGTTTGCTCCCTGGCAACCAGCAAAGATGAATACCTCCTGCGCCCTGACTTGGGCCGTCACTTGGACGAGGCCTCCCGGACGGAGGTGTCCGGGCGTTGCCAGCCGGGATGTGATCTGCAAATCGTGATCGGCGACGGTCTCTCCGTGACCGCGGTTGCCCGGCAAGTTCCGCCGCTATTGCCGCTCCTCTATGAAGGAGCGCTGGCCCGGAACTGGAGCATGGGTTCAACATTTGTGATTCGTCACTGCCGGGTGGGTATTCTCAACGAGATTGGCGAGTTGCTGGCTCCCGGAGTCGCCGTGCTGCTGATCGGGGAACGGCCGGGTTTGGCGACCGCTGAAAGCCTGTCTGCTTATATGGCACACCGGCCGAAGGCGTCGGACACCGACGCTTGCCGGAACCTCATCTCAAACATTCATGCTCGGGGCGTAAACACCGAACAAGCCGCCCAGCGCGTTTTGAATCTGGCAGCCTCGATGATGAAAACTCACACGAGTGGCTGTCAACTCCGGGAAAAACTCCCGACCCTCGACGCAGGATGAGCGACGGTGACTAACGCGCGAATCAAGGCGGCCAGGGGATGCTCGTCCGGTTGGGGGATGCCGGCGGCCGTCAAGCCGCCCTGTACTCCGAATGGGCGGGGCGACCCGGGCGAAAATCGCGGAAATCCCGGGAATCGTGTTCACACGTCGCAGAGTTCCGCCGCCTGCCGGAGAGAGACTAGGGGGTCGCGGGTGGGAACGAACTCGTGGGCGACGTAGCCCTGAAAACCGGCGGCGACAATGCCACGCATGACTCCATCCCATTGAACTTCCTGAGTATCGTCGAGTTCATGGCGGCCGGGTACTCCGCCAGTGTGGAAGTGACCTAGCCATTGAATATTCTGCTGGATGGTGCGAATCAAGTCCCCTTCCATGATCTGCATGTGGTAGATGTCAAACAGAAGCTTGACGCGCGGCGAATTAACCGCCTGAACCACCTGCACTCCCCAGCCAGTGCGGTCGCACATGTAGTCTCTGTGGTCGACCTTGCTGTTGAGAAGTTCCATGCAGATGGTGACGCCCTGATCCTCGGCAATCTTCTTGACGCGGTTGAGTCCGAGGATGGCGTTCCTGGCGCCTTCCTGGTCCGCCATGCCACCGCGATTCCCGGAGAACGTGATGACGTTCGGCACGCCGGCCTTGGCCGCGAGCGGGATGTACTTCCGAAAGCCTTCTTCAATTTTTGCGTGGTTCTCGACGCGGTTCAGCGCGCTGACAATCTCTCCGCCTCCAGCGTAACCCATGCTGCAGACCAGGCCATAGCGCCGGGGCACATCGTACTCATCGGGATTCAAGAGGTCGATGGCCTTCAGGCCAATCTTGGCGGCTGCGGTGCAAAGCTCCTCGAGCGGAATCTGCTGATAGCACCAGCGAGAAACGGATTGTTTGATCCGGCCCTTACGGTTTGGAGTGTTCTGCTCGGACCAAGACACACCCGGAACAGAAGCCATGGTGACTCCGGAAAAAGCGCCCTTCAGCAGGGTGCGGCGGGAGAGGTGTGACATAAGGAATATGAAGTGTACAAAAAGACCGGGTTGCCGGCAGTAGGTATTTTCGATGAGCGAATGGCGCCTACGACGTTTGAGCTCGGAAGCAACCGCGGGGAAGACTCGGATCACAATTCAGCGAGTCGTGCCAGGTTTCTTGAAGAACCGCTGCCTGCGGTTCGAGCTTGGTCAACATGCAGGGATATAATGCTCATGCGCATGAGGATGAAGGCAATCCTGCTCCTCGCAGCAGTGGCCACGCCTGCTCTGGGTCCGGCTCGGTCCGCAACCGGGAAACAGCCAGGGACCAACGTCGTCGTGATTACGATTGACACTCTTCGGGCAGATCACATCGGCTGTTACGGATACAGGCAGATTCGCACACCGTCGATCGACTCCCTGGCGGCCGACGGATTCAGGTTTGAGCACGCCTATACGCCGGTTCCCATCACATTGCCAGCGCACACCGTGATCTTTACGGGAACCTATCCGACGTTTAGCGGCATGCACGACTTCAGCGCCAACCGTCTGGGTCCAAAGCAGCCTACGCTGGCCGCACTGCTCAAGGAGAAGGGATACGCCACCGGGGCGGTCGTTGCGGCGGGCGTGCTTGACTCTCGGTTCGGGCTCAATCGCGGGTTCGACTTCTACTACGACCACTTCGACTTCAATCGCTTGCAGGAAACCAACTTGGACGAGATGGAGCGGCCCGGCAACCTGGTGGCCGATCAGGCTCTTGATTGGCTCGCAAAGAACTCCGGCGGGCGCTTTTTCTTGTGGATGCATCTGTACGATCCGCACTATCCTTACCGCCCGCCACCTCCGTACGACGAGGAGTACAAATCGCACCCTTACGACGGAGAAATCGCGTTTGCGGATAGCCAAGTTGGGCGCGTCCTCCGCTTCCTGAAAGAAAAAGGCCTGTATCCAAATACGCTGATCGTCCTCACCGGTGATCACGGCGAAGGACTGGGCGAGCATGGAGAGCAAACGCACGGTTTCTTCATCTATAACTCCACGCTGCAGGTGCCGCTGATCATCCACCTGCCCGGAGCGAGTGCCGGGAAGCGAGTGACGGACATGGTCAGTCTGGCGGACATTTTGCCGACTGTGCTGCAAGTGCTGAACCTCTCTGTCCCCCCGGAAGTGCAGGGGAAGAGCATGGCGCGGCTCTTGGCGGGCGAAGAACAAGCGCTCCAGCGATCTCTTTACTCGGAGACCTTCCTGCCCAGACTGCACTTCAACTGGAGCGAGCTTCGCGGCATCGAGAGCGCGCGCTACCATTTCATCGACGCGCCCAGACCCGAGTTGTACGATCTCGCGAGTGACCCCGGCGAACTGCAGAACCTGTATTCCCGGAAGAATGCGGTTGCCACCGAACTCAAGGGCAAACTGCAGACCATGATTCAGGAATACACTCCCGGCGAAGAAATCGCCGAGAAAACCGGTCTCGATCCTGCCTTAATGGAACGGCTGAAATCCCTGGGTTACGCGGGCTTCTCGGGGGGAGGTGATCCCAAGGCAAGGAATTCCGACTTGCCGGATCCCAAGGACCGCATCCAGGTTTACGAATTGATCTCCGAGGGCATGGCAGCCAGCCAGCACGGCCGCTACCAGGAGTCCGTCGAGAAATTGACCGCTGCCCTGGTTACCGAACCGAACTCGGTGTCGGTTCACTATCTGCTCGGGTTGGACTACTACCGGCTTCAGGACTTCCCGAAATCGATCGATCATTTGCAGCGGGTACTAGAGGCAAGTCCGGACTACGCGCTCGCGGCCTACCAACTCGGCTTGTCGTACGCCCGTGCGGGAGATATGGGGAATGCGATCAAGAGTCTGCAGCGAGCATTGCAACTGGATCCCACGAATTTTTCGGCCGCATACAACCTTGGAGCCGCCTACATGCACGAGGGTGACGCAGCCCACGCTGCCACCTCCCTTCGTCAGTCGCTCTCGATTTCCCCGGACTATATGGCCGCCCACCTGGCTCTCGGGCAGCTCCTGCTCTACCAGGGGCAGACGGATGACGCTGTGGACGAACTGCGCAGGGCGGTGACTCTCGCTCCCCAGGACCCGCAAGTTCACGGAGCGTTGGCAAAAGCGCTTGAGGCAAAGGGCCTGAAACAAGAAGCACAGGACGAACTGCGCAAGGCCCAGGAAAGCGGTCCGAGATAGACCAGTGACTCCCAGCAAATCAAGCGCAGTCGCTCACGTGATTCTGGCACTGCTCGGTCTGCCGGGGTTGTCGCTCGCCACCTCGAAGGCTTCTTCTGCCCCGCCGCATCCCAATGTCATCCTTATTACGATGGACACCCTGCGTGCTGACCACGTCGGGTGCTATGGTGCAAAAGGGGTGGAGACACCGACGCTCGATGCGCTGGCCCATGACGGAATTGTCTTCGATCGGGCGATCGCGCAAGTTCCTCTGACCTGGCCTTCGCACACGGCCATTCTCACGGGCACGTATCCGTTCCAGAACGGTGTTCAGGATTTTACGGGCCACCCGCTGGACCCAAAGTTTCGATCGGTCGCACAAGCGTTCAGGCAGGCCGGCTACGCTACTGGGGCGGTGGTGAGTTCGTTCGTGTTGGACCGCAGTTGGGGACTCTCGCGTGGTTTTGATTTCTACGATGACGCCTTTTCCGCCGCTGCTTTTGAGCAAAAGGACCTGGGGCTGGTGGACCGCAAAGCGGAAGAGAGTGTTACACACGCCATCCAGTGGCTGGGCAGGACAACCCGTCGCCCGTTTTTTCTTTGGCTCCACCTGTACGATCCACACAGTCCGTATGATCCGCCGGAACCCTATCGGACGCGTTATCACGACCACCTGTATGACGGAGAGATTGCATACGCCGATCATGAACTGGGTCGATTGATTGCCTGGCTCAAAAATCGGCGCATCTACGACAGCTCCGCGATTGTCTTTGTCAGCGATCACGGTGAGTCGCTGGGGGATCACGAAGAACGCGAACACGGCTTTTTCATTTACAACGCGACCACCCATGTGCCCCTGATCGTGAAAGCACCCACCCGGAGCCATATCCCACCGGGCCACCGGAGCGCTCCGGTGGAAACGATTGCGATTGGCCCAACCCTGACTGGGTTGGCGGCCGTGCATGATGGGATCAAGAAACAGTTTCAGGTTGGCGGTCTTCTCGCTGCTCCGGCCGACGCTGACGGTGGCGCATACAGCGAGACGTTCTATCCCTTCGGTTCGTTCGGATGGAGTCCACTGCACAGCCTCGAGACGACCCGCTATCACTACGTCGAGGCACCGGAACCCGAACTCTACGACTTGCAAGCGGACCCGGACGAGAAAAGCAATCTCGCACCACAACAGCCTGCGACGGTCGACGTCCTGAGGGCAAAGACGAAACAACGACTCCAACAAAATCCTTTTGCCGCCCCCAAGGCCGGCTCCACTGACATAACCTCAGAGGCGGCCGAGAAGCTGCGGGCGTTAGGCTATGTCGCGTACAAGTCGCCGGTTTCTCCCGAGGCTTTAGCTGCGGGCCTGCCCGATCCCAAGAGCAAGCTGCGGGAGTTCAATGCGATTCTGCAGGCGCAGGATGCATTCCGCGCGGGTGATTTCTCGGGAGGACAAAGACTGTTGTCCAATGTGCAGGAACAAGACCCCAAAATGTATCTGGTTCCATTCATGTTGGGAGAGGCTGCACTCCGGCAGCAGAAGTGGCCCGAGGCCTCAAGGGAGATGAAGCGATGCCTCGAACTTAATCCGAACTTCGACCAGGCCATGACCGGTCTGGCCAGAGCCCTGCTGAGCGAAGGCGAGGTCCCAGAAGCCCGGAAGTGGATTCGGCAAGCCCTGGAACAGAACGAGGGGAACTTCCGTGCGTGGCATGAACTTGGGCTCATCGAGCTTAAGGCCGGCAACAGAGGCGACGCCAAAGCTGCGTTTGAAAGGGTGCTCGCCATTCAGCCTAGCTTTGGTTTGGCGCAACGCGAAATCGGCATGCTTTACTTCGAGGATAAAGCCTACGCAGAAGCCGCGGCGCACCTTGTTCAGGCCACTCAAAGCGGTTTGGAGAGTGCGTCTCTGTTCAATTTTCTCGGAATCTGCTACAGCAGGCTCGAACACTTACAGAAGGCGACGGAGAGCTACCAGCACGCCCTGGTCCTCGATCCAAGGCTCGCGGATGCGCATCTGAACCTTGCTTACGTGTATCAACGGCTAAACCGGAAGCAAGACGCGTTGGCGGAATACAAGACTGCATGCAGCTTGAACAACCAGTATTGTCCTTTTGTGCCACAGCAGTAGGCTCGGCCCCAGAAAACCTGCGGCGATCAATCGGAAGGGGGCTGGACTCTCGTGGAGGTCAGTTTTCCCAACACCTCCCGGGCTTTGGGGGCGAGCGGGTCGTGCGGAGAAGCCTTGAGGAAGGCCCGTAACTCGAGGCTCGCTTCTTCCTTCTTACTCTGTCGCAAGTAGAGATTCACCAGTTCAAGGCGCACTTTTGACATGCTGGAATCGCTCTCTAGTGCATGGCGCAGTGCGCGTTCTGCTTCTGGAAATTTCCCCGTGCGTTCGTAAACGGAGCCAAGAACGAAGTTGCCGACCGCAGAGTTAGGATCTTTTCGAAGACCATCTTCCACCTGCTTCAACGCATCGTCGTACTTTTTGGTGAGTAGGTAAACATTCGCCAGGTTCAGGTGGGCTTGCGCATCGCTCTGATTAAAACGAGCAGCTGCCAGGAATTCCTTTTCGGCTCCATCGAAGTCTGAACGCGCGAGGTAGATGCGGCCCAACTCGTTGTGTGCGGGGAAGAAATCAGGCGACAGCTGAATGGATTTCTGAAAGTGGAGCGCAGCGCTGTCGGGATCATGGGGGCTTGCCTGCAGGCCTTTTTCGTATTCCTTCACGGCCTTCTTTGGAAAATTCCGCCTGAGTTCGGCTGGATCGACGACACCGGAGTTTCCGCCAGCAACCCGAGATGTTTTTGTCTTTGTTTCTTTCGAGGATCGTGGAGTGAGCGTAATTCGAGCAAAGGCAGTTGTCGACACCGCGAGGTTGAGAATGACCTGTTCGTTTGCCGGCTCGTAGTCATCGTCCTGAATCACGATGGTGTATGCACCGCCAGGCAGAGAGTAGAATCCGAATCGGCCCTGACCATCCGAATAGACACTGTTGACGTCTGCAGCTCTGCTCTGGAGGCTGACGAGGATCTGCTTGTTGGGCAAGCCAAGGCGAGCAATCCCGATCTCCCCGACTATATTCCCGACCTGAGACTGTTGAGCGACTAAAGAACGTGATGAGAACAAAGAGGCCCAGGTAAAGGCGAGCACTAAGCAGAGTTTATGCGCATCGAGTCGCTCGCGCATGGCCCCCTCCGCGAATCCCATGGAGCCTGCCCGGTATTCGCCGAGCTGGCCCACCGCTCGAGAACTCCCACCCCTAGAAGCTGAGCTTTAGCCCCAACTGAATATTGCGTGCGTTCAACGTGCTCACGGCTCCTCCGAATAGCGGGTCTGTAATCTTGTTGTGCGCGCCCGCTTGTGGTGTGGCCAGTAGGAAGTTGGCGCGGTTGAACACGTTAAAACCCTGCGCCTCGAACTTCAAGTTGAACCGTTCGGTCACTTTGAAGATCTTTGACATCGTCATGTCGGCATACCATTGCCCCGGCCCAACGAAGGTGTTGCGTCCTAAGTTGCTGACGCAGCCCAAGCAGGGTGCCGAAAACGTGATGTTGACCGGTTTTGCATTTGCGAACCAGCCATTCGCCCACTGGTCGTGTGTTGCGCTGCCATAGCCGGCCACACTGGAGTTGGGACGATCGTTGGCCACGGCGTCCAGATTGTAATCACCCCCCTTGTTTACACAATTCCCGGCCGTGACGTCTGCTGCTGAGCAGGAATCCCCCGCGCTATTTACTAGACGCCTGGTGGAGGAGCGGTAGGGTTCCCAATGAGCGCCACTCTGGAACGACCAGATGCCACTATATTGCCAGCCGCCAGCGATGGCACCCAAGATTCCGTGGGCAGGACCCGGAATCTGCCAAACGTAGTTGAAAACTACCCGATGCCGTATATCGAAAATCGAGTTGCCTCGATCCAATCCCGGCAAGGTCTGGTCAGTCGTAAAGCCGTCACCGGCCGCAGCGCCATTCGCCCCGGTCGCTGAGTTGTGCCAGCCGGAACCATTGTCGATGGAATGGCTCCACGTGTAGTTGGCGTTGAACAATAGACCACGGCTCATTTGTCTCTTCGCCTGTACCTGCAACGCGTTGTAGTTCGAGTTCACGACATTCTGCCATTCACGCAGGCGGCCATAGTTCGGGTTCAGTCGACCAACCGCATTGTTTGCTCCAACCTGACTGCACAACTGGCGCCCGAAGTTGTCAGTCACGCAAGCGCCCTTGGGTAGGCGCCCGCCCGCAATGCGATTGATGTCCTCAGAGCGAAACAGCTTGTGTCCGACTGTTCCGACATAGTCGGCCTCGACAACCCATTTCCCCGCGATCTCGCGCTGCAAGCTGAGGTAATGATTATAGACATATGGGTCATCCACACCCTGGGGCTGAATGATCCCGGTAAGGAATGCTAAGTTAGCATTGTCTGACACCCAACCCGTCAGATTCCCGGCTGCCTGTGCACCCACGCCCTGACCAACATTTGTGGCCGATCCGCTAAAGGTGGGCGTTACGCTGCAGTTCGGGCACCCCGCTCCGAACGGACCGTAGACCACAGTGCTCACGTCTCCGGCCAGGAAGTTCGTCGCATCATTAAACGAATAGTAAGGAAGGTTCCACCGAGAATTCGAGAGTGGGTTGTATAGAGTGCCCTCATACGATATCCCGAAGCCACCGCGCAGCGAGGTTTTGCCATCTCCGAACACGTCCCAAGCAAAACCGAGGCGCGGTCCGAAGTCCTTGCTGCGACCTTTGCCAAGTGAGCTAGCCGGTGCGAAACCACCCGGCCCGCAGACTCCGGCAAGCTGCGCCAACTTCAATTGAGGATCGGTGGTACAGCCCGCCGCACCCGCCGGAATGTTGGCGTCGCGCAACCACCCAGCCCCGGTCGAAATATTGTCTATGACATTGTTGCCTGGACCCTTCAAGAAGGTCGTTGCCAGGTTGTTGAGTTCGTTGTGGCGCTGATACTTATCCCAGCGAATGCCCAAGTTCAGCGTCAGGCGTTTAGTCGCCTTCCAATCATCCTGAAAGTAAAGGCCAGCCTCAATGTTTCGCCAATGCCGAATGTTGCTTGAGAGCTGAGCTTGAGGCGTCTGGTTGAACGTCTTGCAGGGTGGTCGGCAGATCCCGGGGTCGACGCCTGCGGTCTGATCGTGTGGCGCGTCGATGGCGAAGAACGCCATATCAAAGAAATAGTACGAGGGCCGTGCCACGTTGAACTCGCTGTTTTCGATGTTTCGCCGAATGTCTACCCCAATTTTTATGCTGTGGTTGCCATGGTTCATGGAAACCATATCGGAGTACTGGTAGATGTTCTCCTTGAAGAATTGCGGATACCCGGCGTATGAACCGAAACCTAGACTGCCGTCGTCAAAGGCGACCTGAGGGACTCCCGGATCGACGGCGCCTATGAACTGATTGTTTTGGGTGTATCCGGCGCGGGCCTCGTTAACGATTGTGGGTGTGAACGTATGCACCCAACTGAGCTGTCCACTCGGGTAAAGGTTGCGCAAGGGATTCGTAAACCCGCGCACGCCCTGCGGCTTCAGGGGACCATACTTGTCAGTGGCACGGTACCACGCGTAGTTGGCGTAGAAGCGGTTATTGGAATTTGGGTTGTAATCCAATCGCCCCGACCATTCTTTGCCGTTGAACAAATTCCCAAGCACTTGAGCCTGGGAAGCGAAACTCGCTACGCCCGTATCCAGAAAGGGTAGACTGCGGTGGGCGAGAAGAGTTGGAGTGTTGTAAGCGGCGCCTGCAGCGTTCAGGGGCGAGGGGCACCCGCCGTTATCGGTGGCGGGATTGTAGCCAAAAAGCTGAGCGAACAGTAATGGAATACGGTTAGGTCCGGCAGGGTCCGCCGTGTAGTTTGACGGACACAGCCAGTCGTTGATGCCCGTCAGCGTCCCTAGGCAATTCCCTTGCGAGTCCGTGGCACCAATGCATCCCGTGCCAAAACCGCTTCCGCTGAGTCCAGCTGTTGAATACGAGCTGAAACTGAAAGCTTGCGACCCCTGTAGCGCCGATGGAAACGTACTGAAAAGAAGATTAGAAACCGACGTTGGGAAGGTCGATGCAACCAGCTGAGCGAAGGCCGGGTCTTCCTGCGTTACCGTCGCAGGCGGCGCGGATGTATTGAAATGATCGTTTTGAATAGCGCCGAAAAAGAACAGCTTATCTTTGATCAGTGCTCCACCCAAACTTCCACCGTACTGACTGAAGCGCAACGGAGGCCTCTTCACATTTTGCTGGTTGAGAAAGAATTCATTGGCGTCAAACACGTCGTTTCGTCCGTAGTACCAGCCGCTTCCGTGGATGGAATTGCTGCCGGACTTCGTAACCAGATTGTTGATCGACCCGGCACTGCTACCATACTGAGCGGAGTTATTCAGCGTGAGCTGCTGAAATTCCTGCACCGTGTCCTCGATGGGGGTGGTAACCACGCCGCCGCTGAGCCCCTTGTTGTCGATGCCGTTGATCATGAAGCCGTTGAAGTTCTCCCGGACGCCATTGACCACCGTGTTGTGCCCATTCTCGAAATCGACGCCCGCCACATTCACGGCGCCCGGCGCGAGTTGGATCAGGTCGTACACATTGCGGCCGTTTAAGGGCAGGTTGCTGATCTGGGTGGAATTCACAGTAGTCGAGAGCTTCGAGTCGTCGGTATTGACCGCCGCCCCCTCGCCCGAGACTTCAACCACTTCGCGCGTCTGGCCAAGCTCCATCTTGAAATCGATACGCTGGGTGGTGCCGGCGTTCACCACGACGCTGGCGTTCGCCACGGTCTTGAAGCCCGGGGCTTCCGCGCTGACCTTATAGGTTCCCACTGGTAATTCGCGGACACTGTACGAACCGGTCTGGTTCGTCGTGGTTGTAAGGGAGAGGTTGGTCGCGAGATTCGTGACCGTGATTTTAGCGTTTACTACGGCTGCGCCCGAGGGATCCAGGATCGTGCCTGTGAGAACCCCGTTTGCAACTTGTGCCAGTGCGCCGGCCGAAAACACCAGAAGACAGAATCCTACCGCCCACAACTGTAGCTTCTTCATCGCCCCTACCCCCTCCGTACTCGATATGCTCCGAGCGGAAAATCGAATGTCGGGAGACCCAAAAACGACTACTCTTGCTCACGGTTAACAACTGATAGCGATCGCACAATCATGTGCGGCTGCACATTGTGCGTTCGGATTGTCTCGTTGTCAAGCCAATTGGTTGAATCAAAAGCATCTGCTGGAACGATTCGCTAGATGCTCACACCACTTAGCCTGCTCACAAGCATTCCGAGGCCCATTCCCAGACAGTCTGCACAGCACACAAATGGCACTCCCAGCTCGTGTCAGCGACCGGGTCTGTCTATGAAGGACTGAAGATTAAGCGGGATTTACATTCCACAATTTGTAGAGTTTGCGCGGATAGGGAGTGGGGGACTGCAACGGGCGGGGCCAGTTCAGAACTTGAGCCGCCTGGGGGAAGCGTGCGTTCTCGAGACGAATTCGCTCCCCTGCCTTCGACTGACCAGTCCCTTACCTTCCTCAATTACAAGTTCCTGGTCGGCCAGTTCGTTCTTCAGGGTGTCGACCAGGCCTGAGGGCCAGCGGACGGTGATCGAATCAATTCGCCTGGAATCCCCCAGTCCGAAGTGGAGTCGGGGATCGCTGGCCGACTCAAAACTGCTGTTGGCTCGCACTTCCTGACTCTGGACCAAGGCTCCGGCCCTCACCTCAACCCGGGCGCCAAAACCGTCCCGATTCGACTTGTTCCCTAACGTTTTGATACGCGCCCAATGTGCGCCAGTGGGCGCCGTATTCCGCAGTAGCAGGGGAGCGCCATCAAGCACGGTCACGACCAGGTCTTGCCGCCCGGTGTTCAGAAAATCCCCAGCCGCCGCACCTCGGGCAACGTGACGGCTGGCCAGATCTGCCCCTGCTCGTAACCCAACCTCCTCGAACTTTCCGTTCCTCAGATTGTGGAACAGAAGGGGACGCTCCGCGTAGGTGACGCCGAATGAGTGCCCATCGACCTGAGGGTTGACATGGCCGTTGGCCACAAACAGATCCTCCCACCCGTCATTGTCATAGTCGAAGAACTTGATGCCAAAACCTAGAAATGGAATGCTGATCGGTCCGGTGCCGGCTGCGCCAGCCAGGTCGGTGAACTCCCCGTTTCCGTCATTGTGATAGAGGTTGTTAGAGTCATCGGAAAAATTGGTCTTCATTAGGTCCGGCCAGCCGTCGTGATCGTAGTCGGCGCTGTCAATCCCCATTCCGGCCTCTTCTCGTCCATCGGAACTGTATGCCACGCCTGCTGTGGCGCCGACTTCACTGAAGCCTCCCTTGCAATCATTGTGGTAGAGCAGGCTGGGGGACGAGTCATTGGACACATAGAGGTCGAGGCAACCGTCCTTGTCGTAGTCCAGCCAAAGCACCCCCAGACCGTAATGACTCTGCGCATCAATGCCGAGTTTTTCGGTGACGTCGGTGAAGGCGCCGTCACCGTTGTTGTGATACAGGCGATCGCGGGCTCCTTTGAGACCGCTCGGACCGCAAGAAACCGCGATGCCGCGATATTGGCAGAACGGGCTGCTGCCCAACTCGGGCAGATGGTTGAGATCGACGTCGACGTAGTTCGCTACATAAAGGTCCAGGTAGCCGTCGTTGTCGTAGTCACCGAATGCCGCGCTGGTTCCCCATCGGCCCGGATTGCCCGTGCCGGATTTGGCGCTGACGTCGGAGAACGTGCCATCGTGGTTGTTGTGGTAGAGCACGCCACCGTCGAGGTACGTGACGTAGAGGTCCTCCCAGCCATCATTGTCATAGTCACCGACGGCCACCCCGAATCCCCAGCCACAATGATTCAACCCGGCCTGGGCGGAGACGTCGGTAAATGTGCCGTTGCGGTTGTTGTGAAACAACTGGCTGGCGTGGCACGTTCCGGAACGTACGTCTTCGATGTTGGATCCGTTCACGAAGAGAATATCCATCCAGCCGTCATTGTCATAATCGAAGATCGCCACTCCCCCGCACATGGATTCCATGATGTAGCGTTTCTCCGGTCCGCCACAGGTCAAGTGAAAGTTGATTCCGGATTTGCGCGCCACGTCGACAAAGCGGGGGATCGCGGCCTGGGATACATGACGGTTGGCGGGAGCAACAGGGGGAAGCCGCCGATTCTGGAATGCCTGGGAAGCAACGAACCTTAGGAGCAGGAGGGCAAGTAATAGCCCCGCTGTTCTGGATGAGATCTTCACTGGGAGCGGCCCGTCGCCATCCCTTCCGTCACGGGTTGCGCCTTCTTCAGGTCCAGGAAACGCTGCCGCTCCAATTCAGCGTCCTCTCGGTTGCCAGATTTTTCGAGAGCTCGCGCTAGCTGGTAATGCGGGCTCGGATCGCCCGGTCGTAAGACCGCCGACTGCCGCAAAGCTGGAATCGCCTTTGTTGCATCTCCAGCTAGCAAAGCAGCTTTTCCCAAATCGTAAAACGCATCGCCGTTCTGGCCGTCAAGCTGGGTCGCGCGCTCAAGTTGCAAAACCGCGGATTTCGCATCCCCCGACTCCAACAGGCAATGCCCGAACTGGTAGTGAACCTGGGCGCTCGCAGGCGTCCTCACCACTTCAATCCGGTATTCAGCCAGCGCCGACTGGATCTGCCCAACACTCTGGTATGCGAACCCCAAGTGGTAGTGCCCGAGAGGCACTCCGGAGTCCAAGTGCAACGCAGTTTGAAACTGATGAATTGCGTCTTCGGAGCGGTTGGTGTTTTGGTAGGCACGGCCCAGGAGCAAATGAGCCAGCGCGTCGGATGGGCGGATTCCTAGCGCCCGTTCCAACTGCCGGCCGGCGCTAGCGTAGTCCTGCATCGTCAGGAGAACCAATGCCAGATCGAAGTGAGTCGCAAAATTGCCACCATTGAGCGTTTCAGATTTCTGGAGTTCTTGCCTGGCTTCCGGGTTTTGCTCGGTTTTGAAATACGCCAATCCGAGCCAATGATGCAACTCGGCATCTTCGGGCCACGCCGCCGTTGCCTCGCGACCAACCCGCACCGCCTTGGGAATCTGGCCGGCCTGCAGGTACGCAAGCAGTAGCGGCCTTAAGGCTTCCGGCCGATTGGGCGCCAGCTCTCGAGCTCTCTCGAGAGCCACGATCGCGCCACCAAAATCGCCCTGGTCCAGGGCAACCTCTCCGCGACGAAGCGAAGCCCGCGCTTCCGCTGAGAGGGCCTGCGCCGCAGCCTTTGGCGCGATCACGAACATCAGCACCCATAGAAGGACAAAGCGGAGAGCATCTCCGAACCGATGACACGACTCGGGCAGACCTTCTGAAGCAGAGGACAAGTTCAGCCCGGGCATGACACGTATGCTAAACCCCCAATTGAGAGAGCCGCAATCTAGCATCGGGGACGTCTCCGCCTCCGTTTGCTTTCATCCCAACTTGGCCCACGAGTCAAAAACGGGAAATGGTAGCCAGCTTCGAGCGTTAATCACAAAGGCATCAGGAAATCACCTGATTGACCCCCTACATTACCCGCCTTCATCATCCTCGCTCGTCTCGGAGAGAGAACCCGGCCGATCCTCGATATCGCTATATAGCGCCGAGCTCAAGCGGCAAGCTTGTGCCTCCATCGATCGCGATTTTCCCCGATTGCTGTCCGCACAGGAGACTCTCAATGAAGCAAACGCGGATCAATAGCGGCCTTCTGCTCGTCGTCGCCCTGCTCCTCGTCCTCGTCGGCTTTACTCCCAACACCGGCGTGGCCACCGATCCCGAAATTAGCGGCATCGTCAGCAACGTCGACTCCAACCGCATCTTCAACACCGCCCAGACCCTGCAGAATTTCAGGACCCGGCAATCCTGCTCGGGTACGCCCGAACCCGGCCACGGCGTGACGTCCGCACGCGACTTCCTCTTCAGCCAGTACAGCGCCATTCCAGGACTCCAGGTTCGACTCGACCCGTTCGTGCACCCCAGCTGTCCGACCGCCCCCACGTTCAACGTCATCGCGTGGTTACCCGGAAAACATCCCAATCGCCTCGTGATCATCGGCGGCCACTACGACTCCCGCACCACCCTCGTCAGTGACTCCACCTCCGACGCGCCCGGCGGCAACGATGCCGGCGCTCAGACCGGAGTCGTCCTCGAACTCGCGCGCGTGCTTGCCGGACATCAATATGATGCCACCCTCGTGTTCATCTCCTTCTCCGGCGAAGAGCAGGGCCTCTTCGGCTCTTCGTCGATCGCTGCCAACCTCACCCGCTACTTCGAGGAGCCGAACGTCATCGCCATGCTGAACACCGACATCCCCGGTGGCGACAACACCGCCAATCGACCTTCGGACCTCCTGAATTTCCGCCTCTATTCGCCCGGAATTCCCCGCGAGCGTCTGAGCAAGGATCCCGACGGCACCACCGACAACACATCACCCTCCCGCGGCGTCATGCGCTACGTCGGCACTTGGGGCAGCGCCTACGTCCCCGCCATCACGATGGTCCCCAAGCTGCGCGAAGATCGCCCCGGCCGTGGCAGCGACCACACCTCCTTCATCAGCCAGGCACATCCCGCCGTGCGCATGATGGAGACTTTCGAGTGCTCGCCATCGCCCGTCGACAACAGTTGTGGCGGACCGCTCCCTTGTCCTCCGCCCGCCCAAATTCCCGACTTTTGCAAGGACACCACCTTCATCACCACGCACCAGCACTCGCCCAATGATCTGGTCGAGCACATCACGCCCACTTACGCCTCCCGCATCGCGCAAGTGATGGCCGCCGTCGCCGCTAGTCTGGCCCGCGCGCCCGGCGCCCCGCAAGAATTCAACGCCAGCGGCGATGCCGTACAAGGCGTGAAGCTCCACTTCGATGGACCCGACGGACGCCACGTCGATCACTTCGTCGTTGCCGCCCGCTCGGTGAACGAGAACTTCTATCACCAGCGCGTCGTCATTTCAGACGGCGGCGGTCGCATCTCACCCCAAGCGCTCGGCCTCAATCCCGGCGACAGCTTCTACATCTCCGTCGCTTCTGTCGACAAACAAGGACCCGAGTCCCTCTTCGCCTACCCCGAAGTCCGCTGTGACTCAACCAGCTGCGTCATTCCCAGTTACGCCTACGACGTAACTGCCCCCCTGCCCCTGCCGCCGCCCCCTCCCGAACCGGACGCCGACGACGACTAGCATCACAAACCGAGCCCTACGGAACGGGAGAAGCCATTCTTCGCCCGTTCTACTTAACCCTCAATTCGGGGGATCCGGAAATCGGTTACGGGCGTAACAGGTAGGTACTACGGAGGATAAGAAGTGCTCGTGCCGGAAGGGGAGTCGAACCCGCACAACTCGCAAACCTATATTCCTGTGATCTGCGGCGACAACAGCTAATCCTTCCTCGTGGATGGTGTGAATTTTGGGGATGGAAGCGGCTGAATCAGTCGCAATATCGGTAGCGACGACGTCATAGAGCCGAGGTTGTTTCGTTGCCGTTGCCGGCTGGAGGGAAAGCCGCGATGTCTACTCCTCGTCTCGGGCAGGAGTCGGTTCAGGGCCCCAATAGCGCATGTGGGATCGACTTCCCTTACCCGAGAACTAGGCCAGCGTCGCGCATACCCGCTGCTAGATACGCCGCGTACCTTGGCTCGACTACCAATGCATCGCCGACCATTGCGCGTCGGGCTGGGACGTTTTCGGCAATCCATTCCTTGGTTCCAGGCGTGATCGGAGTGAACAGAACGATCGTTCCTTCGTTGCGAACGCGGACGTCCGGATAAACCTCGCTTACGATTTCGCTGGGTCGGACCGCACGAGTCGTTGTTGTTGGAATCCGAACCCATCTGGAATAGCGAGTTCGGCAGGACGCTCGACAAATACCCACATCCACAGGAAATAGAAGGCGACAGAGAAAGCTCCGAAGACGAAGAACAGCGCCCCGGAGCGAAGGGTCGGGTTAAGCCTCCATACTACTTAGGTCGCCACAAGTGCGTACAGCATCGCTTGCACGGCAGCATCGACGCGCATTACAGCACCTCGCCAACCGCTGTCTCCGGTATCATGCACGGCCTCAATGCTTTTACCGCGCCAAGAATCCCGCCATTTGGGATACCTGTGGAGAACAGGCATTTACGCTCAGAAGCTAATGGTTTTAACACCCAGATTGGTAGGCGGATTCGGCAAGACAGCACAGTTGGTTGCGTGGGTCTCTGCAGTGAAAATCGCAATCGGAGGTGCTGACGCCCCCGATGGCACGGGGTTTACAAGCAAATTTCCAGCATCCGTCACAAGCGCCAGAGGAGAGGAACAAGTACCAGGGAATCCTACGCATGAGGTTCCGTATTGTCTCAGTGGAGTAGGCCCCAGAAAGAAATTGCTCCGCAAGTCATAAGTCAAAAGTCCCGCATTAGCCACCCGTGTCCCGGTCATAGCGTAGGGATATACCGGCTGACCAGGAAACTTTGGGTTACTGGGGCTCGCCACCGCAAATGAGCCGAAGCCTACACCACCATTGGAATTATCGATGCTGACAAATATTCCTGCGGAGGACTGAAACGTCCCTTGCGCAACAACTACTCCAGTAAATGCGTCCGTCACCTTGACCGACGCTGTACCCACCAGGATCTCAAACCCGGAGACGCGCGGAGGACCTGCGATCACAAAAGGAACGACATTTGCCGTATCGCCCTCGAAGGTGAACGTAAGTACATTGCTACAGCCAGTGCCATTGCAGATTCCTCCGACCGCACCGACCCCGCCAAACGGCACCCCGCCCAATGTGCCCGATGGCCCGAGGTTGCTTAAGAAGTTTGGCATGATTATGAGCCGGTAGGTGATCGGCACCGCGTTGGCCCCAGTCACTAACACCGCGCTGATCAGCCCGTAGATGGCGACCCGCGCCCACGAAATGGTTTGCGCGACCTTGCGCACTAGAGCGAGGTAATTCACAATCGGTTCTCCTCGGCAGTCAGAATGGAGTTGCGATAGAGACCGATTGGGACCAACTCGGTCGGACTCCAACTCATGCATATGGGTTAGGATCGCCCCAGCAACGTCGTGCCGCGAAAAGCGCATGGAACTGCTCTTCGACAGAGCGAATCGTGCGGCGAGAACGGTCCATTCGGTCCTCCAGACGTCGGGAGCTCTCGGACATCAGGCACTGCTCCGCTTCTCTATTGGCGGACGCTGCACTGGTGCCGGCTTGGCGCGCACTCTATCGTCTGCGGAAAGTACTCGTTCGAGATGCGGATTGAGGCGCGGTCCTCCCGAGAGGAAATCTCAGGAATCCGAGCGGTCAATTTAGTTTCGAAATGCAGTTTGCAAGTCTTAACCCGCGGGTGTTAATCCGTGGAACCAACAGCTGCCGGCGCGACCTCGTCCCAAATTCTGGTGCTATGCGTCTCGCGCAAGAATAGACTGCCGACAACAAACGTTAAGCCGGCGACTGCCATGGGGTAGTAGAGCCCCGCATAAATATTACCGGTCGCCGCGCAAACAATGAGTCCAATCAACGGCAAGAGCCCGCCAAAAACACCGTTGCCGATGTGATAAGGCAGAGACAGCGACGTATAGCGAATCTTCGCGGGAAACGCCTCAACTAGATACGCCGCGATCGGACCGTACACCATGCAAACATAGATCACCTGGATAAACACCAGGAAGATCAACATTCCTTCTGCCGGATTTGGCGCTTCCTTGGCGGGCACCAGTGCGCCGGTGGCGTCGGTCGTCAAGGGTGTCAAGCTGATCGCGCCCGTGATCTTGTTCTTTGTAGATTGTACTGTGACCACGTTGTTTCCGGCCGCGCGCTGCATTGCATGGTAAATCGGTAAATATGTAACCACGGCAATAAGGCAGCCCGCCATCATCAATTTTTTGCGCCCGAACCTGTCAGAGAGTGCCCCGAAGACGGTAAAGAACGGCATGGAGAGGGCCAGCGCTATGGCGATGATGATATTTGAAGTGCGCGCATTCACTTTGAGAATGCTCTGCAGGTAGAACAGAGCATAGAACTGTCCTGTGTACCACACCACGCCCTGGCCGGCAGTTGCACCGAACAGCGAGATCAGTACTTGTTTCAAGTTCGGCCACTTGGTGAAAGCGTCCTTGAGTGGCTGAACCGAGGTTTTGCCCGCGCTCTTGATCTGTGAGAAAATCGGCGACTCGCGCAGTTTCAAGCGAATGTAAAGGGAGATGGCTACCAGCACAATGGAGATGAGGAAGGGGATTCTCCAGCCCCACGCACTGAACTGCTCTTTGCTCATCGAGGATTGCGTCGCCAGAATGACGAGCAGTGAAACAAACAATCCCAGGGTGGCCGTGATCTGGATGAAGCTGGTATAGAATCCACGGCGATGATCGGGGGAGTGCTCGCCAACGTAGACGGCAGCCCCGCCGTACTCGCCGCCGAGAGCCAGTCCTTGCAGCACACGGATAAGGATGAGCGTGATGGGAGCGAACCACCCTGCGGAGGCGAAGGTTGGCATCAATCCGATCGCCGCGGTTGACAGGCCCATTACCGACAACGTGACCAGGAAGGCGTACTTTCTGCCGATGAGGTCGCCAATGCGGCCAAAAAATAATGCGCCAAAGGGCCGCACCAGGAAGCCTACGGCGAAGGTCGCCAGATACGCGATGTAGGCAAAAGTAGCGTTTCCCGGTGGATAGAACTTGACTGACAGCACCGCCGTCAGGCTGCCAAAAATATAGAAGTCGTACCATTCGATCATCGTCCCCACAGATGATGCGGCGATCACCAATGGCAAGCTATATTCCCGCTTCCCCGTTGTTCCGCCCATTGCATGCGAAGCTGCGCCCATAAGGGCCTCCTGTATCGCGGACCGGTTGATTCCGGTTCGATTTACGCAGCGATCCTGCATTGCCCCCACCGGCAATGTGGAACCCGATTATGCGCCAGTTTTGCGACGGGGTAAACAACGAAGAACTGGGTAGCGAGTTGACAAATGCTGAGCGGCATCCTCAACGACCTTGGGCACCACGACGAAGTCAGGTCATCATGCTCCCAGTGGTCCACTCGTCAGGGCTGTGCCATCATCAAACCGTTGCCCTCAGAAAGAGCGGTACGAGGCGTATTCTGGATCCCATGAATCCCGTCCTTAGTGGAACGGTTGCTATGTTGTTTTGGCACGAGAAAGACTAGCGGCTTTCAAAATGGGTGATAGCCTGCTGGGTTGCGAAGGCTAAGGGACCGAAGGCTGCGTCTATCGCCGGACGTAGACGCACGATATCTCCATCCGCCCGACGCAGAATAGCAGCTGCACAAAGACTCCGATGGGTGAAGTGGAAGAGAACACAGAAGAAGGGCTGATTCGGGACCAGACGAGCAGGTCCCTTGAAATCAAGCCCCGCCGGAGTCCTCGTTCTGGCATTTGTGCTCGCTAGATTGCATTCGAAGGTCCGCTTTTTTTCACGTCAAACCCGTCCTTCCAGAAACCATCGAAAACGTAGTGATTCAATGAAGTTCTTGTCGAATGTGAATGCGGGCTGGAAGTCCCCCCTCCGCTCTCATGCGAGTCTTCGCTGTGGCTGCACGAGACTAAGGACATGAGAACTCTGACCACGAGCTCTCTCGGGAAAATTTGCACCCTACCTGAGCTATTGCGAAACTGCCCACCGGTCGTCGTCTTTTGGCTCTTAAATCCTCGAAAGAAATCTCCCGACCCAACATTTGCAGATAACTGGACGCAGCTGTTCCAACCCCTCAGCAGATCAAGCTCCATAGGGACCGATATATCGGCGTCGTTGACGATGGGGGCTGCAAGATCGCCACGACTGTTGTCATGGCTAAGAGTCCGGCCTTCGCCCAGAATGCGGAAGTGCTGGGCCAATACGCCCGCCAACAGGTGAGTCTTGAAAAGTTCCGACCCCTCGCGGGGAAGCTGAAAGGAGGATTACAATAGGCCGCTTCGGACCAGAAAGAATATTCCCTTTGGAATCTCAGGAGATCTTTCATGTTTAGAAGAGTGTGTCTGGCCGCTGTGGCCGCGGCTGTACTGATTCCATGCTCGTGGGCTCAAACCGTGGACGAGATCATCGCAAAGAACGTTCAGGCGCGTGGCGGCCTGGAAAAGTTGAAGGCGGTGCAGTCGATCAAATCTACCGCGAACATGTCCATGGGGCAGGGGATGGAAGCCCCAGGCGTGCTGATTCAAAAGAGGCCCAGGCTGGCGCGGCTGGACTTCACCATACAAGGGTTGACCGCCGTGCAGGCCTATGACGGCAAGAGCGCGTGGCAGATCATGCCGTTCATGGGCAAGAAGGATCCCGAGCCGATGTCAGCCGATGAAACCAAGGAAGTCGAAGAGATGGCGGACCTCGATGGCCCCCTGGTGGATTACAAGAGCAAAGGGCACCAGGTTGAGCTTCTCGGTAAAGAAAAGGTGGAAGGCACCGACGCTTACAAAATAAAAGCTACTCTCAACAACGGTGACGTACAGACGATCTACATTGACTCCGATTCCTTCCTTGAGATCAAGGAGGAAACCAAGCGCACGGTGCGGGGCAGCGAGCAATTGATTGAATCTTCGATCGGCGATTACAAGGACGTGGACGGGGTCCTTTTCCCGTTTGCGATGGAGAGTGGCGTGAAGGGAAGCCAGGAGAAGCAGAAGCTCACGATCACGAAGATCGAGCTAAATGTTCCAGCGGACGATTCGATTTTCAAGATGCCCGCGGCCGCGCCGAAGGCCGCTGATACGCCGAAGAAATAGCTTGGTCGTAACCCGGGACCGGTCTCACCATTTTTAGCGCTTACAGAGGGAACAATGCTCCAGCGTTTGCATGGGTTGGTGGTTCTCTGCGTCATCCCCCTATCGCTGATGGCTTTCGCGCAGGACGTGACGCTCGACTCGGACACGCTCAGCGGACTGCCGATCCGCGCGATTGGCCCCGCCGCGATGGGCGGCCGCATCGCTGACCTCACGGCGGTTCGCGAGGGACAGCGCCTGACCATCTATGTCGGATCGGCAAGCGGCGGCGTGTGGAAGTCCGTCGATGGGGGCACGACCTTCAAGCCCGTCTTTGACAGGCAGCCCTCGCTCTCGATTGGTTCTGTGGCTATCGATCCATCGAACGCCAAGACGGTCTGGGTGGGGACCGGTGAGGCGTGGGTCCGCAACAGCGTGTCGGTGGGCACGGGGATGTACCGCTCTCGTGACGGCGGAGACAACTGGGAAGCGGTTGGACTTCCCGACTCCGAGCATGTCAGCCGCATTGTGGTTCACCCGAAGGACGGCAACACCGTGTATGCCTGCGCCCTCGGACATCTTTGGAATTCGAACAGCGAGCGCGGAGTCTTCAAGACCACCGACGGCGGGAAGACATGGAACAAGGTCCTCTACCGGAACGACAGCACCGGCTGTGCTGACCTGGCAATGGACCCGCAGGATCCGGGCGTGCTTTATGCGGCCATGTGGGACGTGCGTCGCGAACCGCACAATTTTCGATCGGGCGGTCGAGGCAGTGGTTTCTTCAAGAGCACGGATGCCGGCCGAACCTGGCATGAACTGCGCAAAGGCCTGCCCGATGGCGATCTGGGGCGTATTGGCATGGGGGTCGCGCCGAGCAACCCCGCGCGCATTTATGCCGTGGTGGAAGCGAGGAACCACACGGCGCTGTTCCGCTCGGACAATGCCGGGGACAGCTGGACCGAGGTCAACAACTCGTTCAACATCAGCGGACGTCCGTTTTACTTTGCGCGGATCGTGGTCGATCCCAAGAACCCCGACCGGGTCTACAAGCCGGGATTTTTCCTTACCGTGAGCGAGGACGGCGGCAAGACTTTCAGCGCAGCCATATCCATGAGCGAGGCCCCGGGCGACAATATGCATGGCGACCACCATGCCATGTGGATCAATCCGGAGAACCCAGACCAGATGCTGGTAGGCACCGACGGCGGCGTCTACCAGTCCCTCGATCGAGCCACCCGCTGGCGTTTCCTCTCCAACCTCCCGGTCTCGCAGTTCTATCACGTGAGTTTCGATCTCGGCGAACCCTACAACGTCTACGGCGGACTGCAAGACAACGGCACATGGATGGGGCCATCGCGGGCCGTGGACGGGATCGCCAACCGGCACTGGCGCAATATCGATTTCGGGGACGGATTCTGGGCTTTCTCTGATCCGGCCGATCCCGACTACGCCTATGCCGAATACCAGGGCGGCCAAATTTCTCGTTTCCGCAAGTCCACGGGCGAGTCGCGGGACATCCGACCGCTCCCGCGCGCGACGGAACCGGAGTTTCGCTTCAACTGGAATGCGCCGATTCACTTGAGTCCCAACCATCCAGGAACCATCTACCTGGGCGGCCAGTTCCTGTTCCGTTCGCGCGACCACGGAGAATCCTGGGACCGGATTTCACCAGACCTCACCACCAACGATCCAGTCCGCCAGCATCAAGAAACCTCCGGCGGTTTGACCATCGACAATTCCGACGCCGAGAAGTACGAGACCATCTACACCATCGCCGAATCTCAGAAGAACGGGGACGTGATCTGGGCGGGAACCGACGATGGCAATGTGCAGGTCACACGCGACGGTGGCAAACACTGGACGAATGTCGTGAAGAACATTCCCGGCCTGCCGCCGAACACTTGGGTGTCGACCATCGAGGCGAGCCATTTCGATCCCGCGGTTGCGTACGCAGCCTTTGACGGGCACGCCGCCGGCGATATGAAGACTTATGTATACGGAACCAGGGATTTCGGGAAGACGTGGACATCGCTCACCACGCCGGAAATGAACGGCTATGCGCACGTGGTGCGGGAGGACCTGGTCAATGCCAACCTGTTGTTTGTCGGCACCGAGTTTGGACTGTTCGTATCCATCGACCGCGGTGCACATTGGGCCCAGTTTAAGGGAGGTCTGCCGAACGTGGCGGTTCGCGACCTGGCGATTCACCCGCGCGAATCAGACCTGATTCTGGCGACGCACGGGCGCGGGATCTACATCCTGGACGACCTCACGCCTATCCGCGCACTCACGCCCGAGATTCTTGCCAAGGACTTCGCGATGCTCCCTTCTCGACCGTCGGTGCTTACGCTGCCGGCGGCTGAGCAAAGATTTGATGGCGACTCGGAATTCCGGGGGCGCACTCCACCCGAGGCGGCCTCGATTGCTTATTACCAGAAGAAGCGGCACATCTTTGGGGATCTGAAACTGGAGATTTACGACGACAAAGGAGGCCTGCTGACTGCGATTCAAGGCGACAAGCGGCGGGGCTTGAACCGGGTGCCGTGGCCGGAGCGCGCGAAGCCACCCAAGGTCCCGCCAGCGGCTGGGCTGGTGGAAAACCAGTTTCTCTTTTTTGGACCGCAGGTGCAGGAAGGCACGTATACCGTCAAGGTGACCAAGGGCAAGGAGACCTATCCGGTGGAGGTCGTGATGGTGCCGGATCCGCGGTCCAAGAGCACACCGGCCGATCGCGAACTGCAACACAAGACCGTGATGCAGCTGTATAACATGCTGGCGCAATTGACCTACGTCGTGGATTCCGCCAACGATCTGCGCGATCAAGCACGGCAGCGCGCTGCCACGGCGACCGACAGCCAGGTCAAAGATCGGCTCAACGGCCTGGCTCAGAAACTGGAAGACTTTCGTTCGACACTTGTGTCCGTAAAGGAAGGCGGAATGATCACCGGGGAAAAGAAGCTTCGGGAGCACCTGGGAGAACTATATGGCGCCGTCAATCAGTACTCGGGACCTCCGACGCAATCACAAACCGAGAGTACAAGTGTGCTGCAGAAGAAGTTGGACGACGCCGGAGCTAAGCTCCAGTCCATCATCAGCACGGATCTACCGTCCCTGAATAGCGTGCTTCAAGGAAAGAATCTGGAGGTGCTCAAGGCGATGTCGCGCGAGGACTGGGAGAAGAAGCAGAAATGACAGCGGCATGGAGGCTTCTTGCCGGGGATGAAGACCTCAACGATGAAAACGGCGAGGGCGTTCGAAGAAGAATGCGTCTGCCAAGCATTGGCTGTCTAAGGCTGCCAGAAGCGGGCAGCGGAGGTCACGACAGACCTTTGCAATCAGAGTGCCGGTCTTCCCTCGGCTACCTGAAGAGAACGTTCGGCGAGGATTGGTTGAGGACGTGCACTATGAGCGTTTGGCTGCAGCGTGCGCCAGAGTCGGCCAGTGGATGCGAGCGATCTTCGAGGTCGGTTACAACTTCGGCTGAAGAATCGGCGAGGTCACGATAGCTGCGATAAAGTGAGTCCAAGAGATCACGGATGCGAGTCGCTGGCCGAACGTATCGGCGCTGCATTTCAGGTAAGTGTCTATCAGTTCGTGTACAAAGATGTCAGTTTTCGGCATCAGTCATCCACCATAATGAACTACGACCGCTGCGCTCTAGACTCCAAGAAGAATAGAAACAGATAGGGAAAACGGATTCTACTCCCGATTCGAGTCTCCTCGGTACAACTGTCAAAACTGTCTTGTTGGTCATTGCGGCGCCGGTATCAGCGCAGGCTCAGTGAAGTCAGCAGGTAGGTTTTCTATGTTCATGACCTTCAAAATCGTATTTCCTCGATTGTACGCACGGTGCGTCACATCGCCCGGCTCGAAGAATACGTCGCCAGCCTTCTAGATGGTCGTCTTATCACCTTTCATGTAAGTGAACGCACCGGCCATTATGACCCCGACGCCAGGGCCAGTATGATGGTGGTCGCCAACGTATCCACCGGACTGGTATGTGACTTCGGAAACGCGGAATTTGTACTTGCCATTCAAATCAGTGCCGTGCCCGGAGATAACCTGCTCTAAACGTTGTATGGGCTGCACGTCCTTTGTCTCAATACGGGTGGTGTTCTGTGCGAACGAGATCACCAGACAAAGTGGGATCGCCACCCACAAAATTCTTTTCCGTTGCATAGAGCCTCTTGATTTCCGTTGCGTCAGTGTCCTATTGAAGAAAACACTGAGCCTCTGCCGCTGTGGAACCGCCCCTAGACGTCCGGCAACTTGTAATCATTGCGTTCATCGGAATTTTGTGAGAGGTACTGCACGAATTCCCAATCGTTGCCTTCCGGGTCGTAGAAGTATCGGCGTTTGCGGTAGGGATGTGCGTTGGGCGGTGTGGAATCTTTATATCCCGCTGACTTCATTCGTCCGCATAAAGCCTCAACGTCATCGACCACATAGGCGAGATGATTCACGCCCGGCTGCCCCTGATATGGCATCCAGTGTCCTTCTTGCTCCTCCTTTGCTGGACTCAGTGCAATGTAGGTTTCATCTGTGCCGACGTGCACCCAGCGGCTTCCATCGCGACTCTTGCCTTCGCCGCGCACCCTGAATTCAGGAAATGCAGTTTGCAGGAATCCGATCATGCCATTGACGTCGCGCACAGTGAGATTCGCATGTTCGAGCCGAACAGCCATCGCCCACCTCCGATGCAGCCTATCGCAGCGGAGTATACGCCTGCTGCCACATCACATCCGAGGCTGCTGGCGCGAATGTGGGTTCGAATTAAGGGGGAGTCGTAAAGGAGATTTAGGCTGGAATCCCGCCTTGAGGTATCGTCTGGTCGCGGGGACAAACATGACGCCTAGCGAAAAAGAGGAGATGCTTGCGGAGAGTAGCCTAATGGCCCACATCATCCTCGCAGACCGGCAATTTCTACGGCCCGGTGTAACCCCCTTGTGATTCTGAGCTAAAATCTGCCCGTAGTGGGAGGTGCTTATGACGCTAAAGGGCAAACACGCGCTGGTCACGGGGAGTTCGCGGGGGATCGGCAGGGGCATCGCACTGAAGTTGGCGGAAAAGGGCGCTCACGTGGCAGTTCACTTCTACCAGAATGAAGATGCCGCCAAGAGCACCCTAGCGAAAATCCGCGAGTGCGGGTCTGACGGTTTTCTGGTTCAAGCCGATGTCTGTCACCCTGAAGAGATCAGCCGGATTTTCAAGCGAGTGGAAACGGAGTTCGGCTCCCTCGACATTTTTGTAAGCAATGCTCGCACGGAAGCCCCAACCTTTTATCAGCCGCCGATGGAGATCACGCTCGAGAAGTGGGACACTGCCGTAGATTCGCAAGCCAAGGCGTTCTTGGTCGGGGTTCGCGAGGCAGCGCGGCTGATGCGAGAGGGCGGCAGAATCATCGCCATCACCTTTGCACCAGGCGGGCGGTTCGGAAGCTGGCAACCGTGGGTAGCCATGGGAGCCGCGAAGGCGGCGATGGAAGTGCTAACCCGCTACTTCGCCGTCGCACTGGCGGGGCGTGGAATCACGGTGAACACGATCAGCCCCGGCTGGATCGAAGATAGCGTCCTGAATAGCCTGCCCTCTGCGGTTCAGGAGGGAATCCGGGATTGGCACAAGGGCGGGTGGACGCCGATGGGCCGCTTAGGAACGCCTGCGGATGTGGGAAATGCGGTCGCTCTGCTCTGCTCCGAGGAGGCGAACTGGATCACGGGACAGCTAATTGACGTGGACGGGGGTGCTTCGCTGATGGACGCACACCTTCCTCTGGAGATTCAGCAATCGGTGCCAAAGGCTGCGAAGGCTGCGTAGCTCGGTCATTCACTCCCCAATTCGTTCGCGCATGAGCCTGAGAGCGGTCTGCCGTGATCGCGGAGGGGGTTCAATGGCAAAGCTATCGGGAGTTGTGAGGAAGTTGCGGAACACGGGGAGAAGGTTTGTGCTGCTCAAGAAGGGCAAGCCCCAATGATGTAATCCTGACGATACAGCGCCCGTTCACTTCGTCCCTCATGACGAGTCCACGATCGTTCGCATCCTCCCAAACCGGGAGTCTGGGGCATGAGGTGTACCAAGCATCCATCACTTCTTCGTAGCTCCTCTGACGTTTTACAAGCCATTGAAGGAGTTCGGAGATCAGGGCTTCCTCTACTGTGTCCGCCATGAGCCTTTTCCTCCAGCGTGTCGTCTCAATATATTGTATGGCCGTTTTGCAAAGTGGGCGAGTCTCATTCTTTACCGCTTCTGTAGGGGTGGAAAATTGATTGCTCTTGCAAACATCCCTTTGCGCTCACAACCTCGCAGGTGAGCACGCCGAGTCACTTCACGTACCAATCGGAATGCGGTGACCAGCGGGCGCACGAGAGGCACTGCGTGGAAGCCCACTGGTGTATGCACGCGGGGCACACGCCTCCAGTATCGAACGTGTTCCATTCGTGTCCGCACTCGCAACACCATCGGTCTTCTTTGCGGGGCGACCAGCCGCACAAAGGGCAACGGATGCGCGGGTCGGAAGGACCCGTGCTCTTCTCTTCGTCGAGTTCGCGATCCAAAACAACTGACGATTTGGCAGCGTCATTCAAGACGGTAAGTCCCTGTTTAGGCAAAGAGGCGATTCTGAATCTGGGCAAACTCCACGGGAGCATTCCTCGTCATCATTGGCGACGTGACTGATCCGCGTTCTCACGGGATAACTCCTCATCAATCCGGCATCGAAAGGTTTCAGCAGATTCGAGACCTCAACCACGTTGTTCATGCCGGATCAAGCCACAGATCGTGCTTAAGTAATCTGTTATCAATATGCTGGTGCTGGGAGGGGGAGTCGAACCCCCGAGGGCCGAAGCCCGGCGGATTTTGAGTGTGACGCCAGATTGGTGCAGGTCCCGCCACCACAGCGTTTTTCTGCTTCCTGCTCGACGACTCTGCGCACACTTTGCGCACACCTGCACTAAAGTTGGTGCTTTTCGGGTTTTTAAGGAAATGAAGATAACTTCTTTTGAATCTATGGTGCCGGGAGGGGGAGTCGAACCCCCAAGGGCCGAAGCCCGGCGGATTTTGAGTACCCAGGAGGGTTCTGATCGGTTATGACTGGATCTGCACCCTTCTGAGCATGGAACTACTACAGTTTTACTACAGTGGATGACACTTCCCATGTCGGCTAGGTCGCCACTTTCCTGGATGCCCCTCGGCCGCTTCCAACTGTCCTCAGAGGTCCTTCACCCGAACAGCCTTTTCCGCGACGATGGATCGAGCGAGCTTCTGTAACGCTTTGACCTTTGACTGAGAGTTTTGCCATACGCGAAAATAATACGCCATTACACAAAACTGGCTCAGTGAGAGGTCATCGAGGTCCCCGGCGGATTCGGCTGCAGCATTTTCAGGTAGACAGCCGTTATTTGTCTGGAGCAGAATTTTGCGTCGGCTCCCAGCTCTCGTTGGAGAAACTCCCGAAGTTCGACCCCAAAATGGTGTAGTGGTGATCTGCTATTCGTAAATTTAACGAGAAGATCGCCGAAGTTTTGGATGTCGATCTGCCATCACACATCACCGATGTGTGCTGCTCGGTATGACACTCTAGGGATTGAACTACGGAGTGCGAAACCAGAAGGATGTGTCCGGCTATTGGACACTGACGCTCAAGGTGTTGAGTGACTGTGTGACGCCACTGATCGTGGCCGTGACCGTCACGCCCGAATAGTTTCCCGGGGGCGTTCCCGGGTTGCTGCTGCCTCCTCCCCCGCTTCCACCACCGCCGCAACCAATCGCGGATACAATCACAGTGAGGGCGACCAAGGCAATGATTGCTCTGCTGCGGCGCCGCGCGCGTGTATCGAGCAGAACAACGGAGATGCCCATCACGAAGACGACAGCGATCTGTCGGGATCCCGGCCACGGTCTAGGCGTGAGACGGTTTGCGAAAGATGCATGGGAGCTTGGCGCGGTCGTGGTAACCGTGAGAGTCACTGGAACGCTTGTTGTTGAAGAGGCGAACGTCACCGTGGCAGGGTTGAAGCTGCAACTGCTCTTGGGCGGCAAGTTCGAGCACATCGTTGGTGAGAGAGTGGCCGAACCAGTGAAGCCATTCTGCGCGGCGAACGTAAGCGTTGTTGATCCAGATTGCCCTGGGCTCGCGACACTGATCACCGTCTGATTGGCAGTAATCGTGAATGTTTGCCCCACGTCGACCAAACTAGCTGGCGAGGTAGACTCGAGGTAGTTCGCATCGCCGCTGTATTGTGCCGTAATGTTGTCTGCGCCAGCAGGCAATTGGCTGGTCGTCAAGCTTGCGACGGGCGGGAAAATGCCCCGGAGGGCCTAGCGGGGTGCCGTTCGCGTAAAAAGTAATCGTACCAGTCGGCAGATTGGTAATCTCAGCGCCGTGAACCGTGATCGTCCCGAAAATCGTGACTAATGTGCCTAAGGGAAGCACACATGGCACGGTGCCCGAAGTGCACTCGACGATGTTCGTGGCCGAGGTGGTCTGGGCCTTTGTGTGCTGGAACTGGGTGGCGAGAGCGGTACGGACCGCCATCCCACTGTTTATCCTGGGTCATACGTTGAGTACGTGCAGAAGCTTGGACATGAGGCGCCTGGGATCTATTCGTAGGTTTTGGGTAGTGGGCTACTTTGGATTTTCGTCTCCATCGCAACGTCCCACGACGGGTAGTGGACCAGTTTCAAAAGAGGGTAGTGGGTCAGTTTTCGATTAGCGTGTTGACCAGGCACTATCGGAACGTAGGGTGCATAAAGGAAATGAGGATTATTGACGCAGAGCGGCGCGAGTTTCGGCCAATTTTTTCTGTCACTGTTTCAAGTAACGAAGCGCAACACTTCCTGACTTAAAAATCTTGGACTCAACAAGTTTTAATTGTAATTTCTCCTGTAGGCTAATACCTTCCAGCAGCCGTCTCCCTTCTCCTGCAATTATTGGCTGAACGACAAAACGATATTCATCCACTAGACCAAGCTCTATCAGTTGTGAAGGAATATCCACACCACCGACTAAATTATCTTTGCCTTGTTCTTGTTTCAATTTAAGTATTTCGTCGTGAAGGTCCGTACGAACGATTCTCGTGTTTCTATCTTCAGCGCTGTCTAAGGATCGTGAAAAAACAATCTTGTTCATGGAGACGAATGTTCGAGCAAATTCGATCGATGCTTTTGTCTCAGAAGGATCTTTTGCGACATCCGGCCAATAAGGAACCATCAATTGATAGGTTTTACGCCCAAAGACGAGCAGGTCAACACCTCGCATGAGGTGCGTATAATATTCAAGCATTTCTTCATCGGCAATCGTTTTGGTGTGGTCGCAGCAGCCATCTAAGGTAATGTTGATTGCGAAGATTACATTTCTCATTTTCGCCTCGGATTGAGCAGCGTGGTCTTCGAACATACAACCAATAACTTTGAACCGCGCGTCATTGCAACACGAAGATTCGGTGCATCCGGCTGGAAACGGCCGTCCCCGATGTTGCTGGCTTTCGTTGGTCGTGAACAGCCTGTGCCTTCACCGAGCAGCCCGACGTGTAATTCTATCGTAAGGTCTTCGTTCATATTTTCAGATAGCGGTGTTGCAAAAGTTGCTTTGTGGCTGGTTTGTCGCGTTACCGGAAACTGACCCACCACCAGGTTTTGCAGGGCTTTTGTGCAACGACTCTCCGTGTGACGTCTAAGGATTCGTCGCAGCAAATCCAGCAGCTGCAAGGAAAGGGGGTTAGTGAGAGTCGCCACCTTCAACATTAACAACATCAATAAGCGGCTCGACAACCTGTTGGCTTGGTTAGCGAAAGCTGAACCGGACGTGGTGAGTCTCCGAGAGCTCAAGGCAGAGCAGGAAGCCTTTCCCGTGAATGCCCTTCGAACTCTCGGGTACGAAGCGGTCTCGCAAGGGGAGCGCTCCTGGAACGGCGTGGCCATTCTCGCGCGAAACCACGCTCCCGTGCTGACTTGCACAAGTTTGCCGGGAAATCCTGAAGATCAGCAAGCTCGTTACATCGAAGCGGCGGTTCAGGGAGTCCTGATCACTTCCATCTACCTCCCCAATGGGAATCCGCAGCCTGGACCGAAATTCAATTACAAGCTGGCCTGGTTTGAGCGCCTCATTGCCCACGCCGCCGAACTCATGGCGAGCGGAGCCCCCGTGGTGTTGGCCGGTGACTACAACGTCGTGCCGACTCCGCAAGATATCTATCCGACTCGATCACTGGATAACAACGCGTTGATCCAACCCGAGAGCCGACAGGCCTTTGCGCGTTTGCTGGCTCAAGGCTGGACCGACGCCATGCGGAAGCTACATCCGGACGGGCCGCTCTGGACATTCCGGGATTACAAATTTGAACGGTGGCAGAAGGACAAAGGCATGCGACTCGATCACTTTCTGCTCTCACCGAATTTGTCGGTCCGGCTCGTGGACGGCGGTGTTGACCGATGGGCGCGTGGGCAGGAAAACGCGAGCGACCATGCGCCAACATGGATGATGCTCGATCTTTAGAGCACAATCTTGCGCTACAGGGAAGACGTGAAGAAAAAACGCGTCTATTGTGCGAGTCCGTCTCAAACTCGGCTCAAGGCAAACCAAAGTCGGCTTTTACTGGCGGAGCGGTCTGAGCGGACTCAAGGCAGATTCTTCCCTGAAGGAAATTATCGAAGTCATTCGACAATTCGACGTTGCGGGCGCCGTACCAGATCAGGAGTTGAGAGCGATGGTGAAACTCGCAGAGGAACTGAAGAACAACACCCTAGCCTGGCTCCGAAACTTCCATCCGGAGCTATTGAAAGCCTAGAACCTATCTCATAAATGGCTGCCACTGATCTGGGCCACGCTTCGGCATAACCGAGGATCGCGCCTGGACAGGTAGGCGGACACTAGCCGACTTGTCGTTACCAACCTGGCCAACTTCCTCGAAGCCCGTTTCTGGACAATTCCCGGACTGCAACAACTCGTCCGGAGTCGGCCAAAGCGGGTTCTGACTACTTCCCTGGAGAATTCTGAATCAATACCAGATCCGAAGGAGAATCTCCGCGCACCAGGGCCAGGCTCTTGCCATCGGGCGACCATTGATAAGAGTAGATTTTGAGGGAACCGAAGTTCGTCAACTGTCGGCCGGGGCCGCCGTCCA
>WNFO01000058.1_pt1 | contig 71875 bp, 48 predicted proteins | sample 5400251 | NCBI WGS metagenome assembly WNFO01 (sample SAMN13153354, study PRJNA577476) | soil metagenome | isolation source: 100 cm saprolite under Madrone tree | place: USA:California | collected 2016-06-14 | reverse complement strand
TGTGTATGCTCAGGTACTCCAGGACGTGCTGCATCGGGTGGACAAAACCTATCAGGCGTTCTTTCGCCGGGGCAAGGGATTTCCCCGTTTCAAAGGAAAAGGCTGGTTTGATTCCTTCACCTATCCCCAGCTTGGTTTCAACGTCACTGGCAGTCAAATATCGCGATCGAAGATCGGCAATGTTAAAGTGAAGCTGCACCGACCACTGGCAGGTGAAGTCAAGACCCTCACCTTAAAAAACGAAGGTGGCAAATGGTATGCCTCGCTTCTCCTGCATGGTGGACGCAGAGCCTTTGCCGGTGAATGATTCAGTGCTTGGCATTGATGTGGGCTTGGAATCGTTCGCCGTCACCAGTGATGGGGAAATCACGAGACAACCCACGTTGTTATCGGAGGGCACAAAGCAATTGCGCCGAAAGCAACGTCATGTGTCTCGCTGTATCAAATGTTTTTCGGGCTGGCGCAAGGCCGGTAGGCTCACCGGTAGGCTCACCGCCAAGCTGCACCGCCATGTGTTCCATCAAAGCAATGATTTTCAACACAAACTATCCCGTGAACTGGTGAACCACTACGGTCTGATCGCCGTGGAAGATTTCAATGTCAAAGGCTTGGCCGGCGGTATGCTTGCCAAATCGGTACACGATGCCTCCTGGTCATCCTTCCTCGCCAAGCTGCTCGATAAGGCTGAAAGTGCCGATCGAGTGCTGGTGAAAGTAGAGAGGAACCTCGCAACCATGCCCTGGTGGAAAGCCTGCTCCGAAGAAACTTTGGAATCGGCTCCATCAGTGTTCGTGTGGTCTAAACACAACCCGAGACCACGCCTCGGCATTGGAAATTCTACGGCGCGGACTGCGCCGAAGAACCGAAACGCCTGCCATAACGGGCGTGGCTCTTGAAGCCCCTAGCTTTACCTATAGGGTGTAGTCACCATGCCACATAGCTGGCTGAGGACGCCCGAGGATGGCGCGTCCCAAGGAAGAAAACCCCATCTTTTCCCGTCGAACCTTCCTGAAATCCACGTGCTGGGCACCCGGACTGTTTCTTCCCGCGCCCTTTTACGGCCTTCCCTTCCGGCTCATCTCCGCGAACAACCGCGTGGCGCAGGGCACATCGTTCCCACTGTCAGACCTTCATCTCACGCCGCACTACCCGTCGAAATCGCCACTGGAGGAACTTCTCCGCCAGGTCACTCCCGGCCTCGATGAGTACCTCACCGAGAAATACTCCTTGGAAATCATGCAGCACCTGGCCGCATGGAGCACCGGTCTCAAGGCGCCCCTGCCCGGTTCCGAGGCGCTCGCGAACCTGCTGGACGACTCCATCTTCGCCACGCCCCTGGCTCCTGCGCAGGAAACCTCGCTGCGTTCCGGCCCAGGAATCGAAGTGGCGCGTAGGCGATTTCCTGCTGACCTCGCTCCAGGCCGCGAGCGATTTCTCAAAGATCTCCACACCCATTTCGCCGCCATGGGACGTTTCGAGACCGCCGAGTTCCTGATGATCGGCATCGAGTCAGTGCCCGACTCGGCGACCGCCTTTCGAATCGACATCCGCTATGACCTGGTCGGAACCCGTGCGGACCAAGCGACCGAAGAGCGCATCGGAGTCTGGCGGACCCAATGGTCGCGTGACGAAGCCCATGGTTGGCGGATCCTCCGCTGGGAAGCCACGGAAGAAATCGTGAGCCTGGTTCGCGGACCGGCGTTCGTCGATGTGACCCAGCAGGCTCTCGGCCAGACCGGGTCATACCGGCAACAGATGCTGCACGGTGCCGACTACTGGCGAACCGTTCTCGACGGAGCCTGCGGCATCGACGTCTACGGAAACAACGGCCTCGCGGTGGGCGACATCGACAACGACGGCCTCGACGACCTGTACGTCTGCCAGCCCTCCGGACTCCCCAACCGTCTCTACCGCAATCGGGGCGATGGCACCTTCGAGGACGCGACCGAAGCCGCGGGAGTCGGCGTGCTCGAGGGCACGGCCTGCGCCCTGTTTGCCGATTTCCAGAACCAGGGACTCCAGGACTTGCTGGTAGTCTCGGCCAGTGGCCCACAGCTCTTCCTCAATCAGGGCAAGGGAAAGTTTCAACTCAAGCGCGACGCCTTCAAGTTTGCCCAGCCTGCCCAGGGCACCTTCACGCACGCCGCCCTTGCCGACTACGACGCCGACGGGCGTCTCGACATCTACTTCTGCCTCTACAGCTACTATCTCGGTCTCGACCAGTATCACTATCCCGCGCCCTACTTCGACGCGCGCAACGGACCTCCCAACTTCCTGTTCCACAACGAAGGCAACGCCACCTTCGTCGATCGCACCGAGGCCGCAGGACTGAACACCGAGAACGACCGTTACAGCTTCGCGTGTGCCTGGGGCGACAGCAACGGCGACGGCCGGCCCGATCTCTACGTCGCCAACGATTTCGGCCGCAACAACCTGTACCGCAATAACGGCAATGGCACGTTCACTGCGATTTCTGAGGAGGCGCGCGTGCAGGAGGTGGGCGCGGGCATGAGCGCCTGCTGGCTCGATTTCGACAACGACGGCGCCCAGGACATCTACGTATCCAACATGTGGTCCCCCGCCGGCCTGCGCGTCTCCGAGCAGAAGCAATTCCACGAAAAAGATCCCGAGGACATCCGCTCGCTCTACCGCCAGCACGCGCGCGGGAATGCGCTGTATCGCAATCCAGGAAACGGAACATTTCAGAATGTCAGCCAGCGAGCGGGCGTCGCTCTGGGCCGGTGGGCGTGGTCCTCCGACTCCTGGGACTTCGACCACGACGGCTACCCCGATCTGTACGTCGCCAACGGCTATGTCTCCGGCGCCGACACGCACGACCTGGCCAGTTTTTTCTGGCGGCACGTGGTCGGCGCATCGCCTCCCAACTCCAGTCCCTCGCCCGCCTACGAGCGCGGATGGAATGTCATCAACGAACTGATCCGCTCGGATGTTTCCTGGAGCGGCTGCGAGCGCAACGTCTGTTACCTGAACAATCACGATGGCACGTTTTCCGAGGTCTCGGGCGTCGTCGGACTCGACTTCCCCGACGACAGCCGCACCTTCGTGCTCGCTGATCTGGACGGTGATGGCCGTCTCGAAATCGTTCTCAAGAATCGCACTGCCCCTCAATTGCGGGTCTTGCGCAACGCCATGCCCGACCTCGGCCACAGCGTTTCGTTCCGCTTGCAGGGAATAAAAAGCAATCGCGACGCAATCGGAGCGAGGGTCACGGTTGAAACTGACGCTCTGCGACAAACAAAATATCTTCAGGCCGGTTCCGGATTCCTCGCGCAGCACAGCAAAGAGCTTTTCTTCGGAATCGGCAACGCTGCCGAGATTCGCCGTGTGTCAATTCGCTGGCCCGGCGGCGGAATCCAGACCCTCGAACATCTGCCGATAAACCATCGCATCGAGGTTCGAGAAGGCGTTCCGGGCTACGAGCGAAAGCCTTTTGGCGCTCCGCCCGCGGCGTATGCCCACGCGAGCGAGCCTTTAAAACCCGAATCGTTGCCGTCGTCGTCTGAGACATGGCTGATCGATCCGCTCCACGCCCCCGATTTCTCGTTGCCCGACCTCGAAGGAAATCCTCGAACCCTGCAGTCGTTTCGAGGCAGCTTCGTTCTGCTTTCTTTCTGGATGACCGATTCGCCCGCCAGCCGCGAACAGGTCCACCTTCTCGAGAGATATCTGTCAGCACTCGCTGCCACGGGCCTACATCTTGTTGGCGTGAATGCCGACGATCCTTCCGACGCTCGTGCAGTCCGATCCTTCGCAGCGAGCGAAGGACTTTCTTTTCCGACCCTGCTTGTCACCAGGGAAGTCGCGGGCATCTACAACATCATTTACCGGTACCTGTTTGATCGTCGCCGGGATCTGCCAATCCCCACTTCATTTCTCATCGACGACGCTGGCCTCATCGTGAAGGTGTATCAAGGCGTGCTGCATCCCGAACGAGTCGTGGAAGACTTGCGGTCGGCTCCCAAGTCTGCCGCCGATCGCCTGAAGAAAGCGCTTCCCTTCCCGGGGTTGGTCTCCGAAGAGGGTTTCGAGCGCAACGACTTTACCTACGGCGTCGCCCTGTTCGAGCGCGGCTACCTCGATCAGGCTGCCGAGTCCTTCAAGCAAGTCATTGCTCGAAAGCCGCAATATCCCGAGGCCTACTACAATCTCGGCACGCTTTATCTCCGCAGAAATTCTCTCGGGGATGCACGCCGCTACCTCCAGCAAACCGTGGACCTGCGCCCGAACTATCCGGAAGCGTGGAACAACCTCGGCATGATGGCCGCCCAGCAAGGACAGCCCGAAGAGGCCGTCCGCAACTTCGAGCATTCCCTGCAACTCAGGCCCAACTACACCGTGGCGCTGCTCAACCTCGGCAACCTGTATCGACGGCAGGGAACCTACGACCAGGCCGAAAAACTTTTGAGTCGAGCGCTCGAGATCGAACCCGAAGATCCTGAAGTCAACTACAGCGTGGGCATGCTCTACGCCCGGCAGGATCAACTCCCGCGCGCCTTCGAATATCTGGAAAAAGCCGTGAGTCTGCGCCCCGATTACGCCGACGCGCTCAACAATCTTGGCGTCCTGTTCGTCCGCGAGCAGCGTTACTCTGAGGCGGAACAACGCCTCAAGACATGCATCCGTGTTGCCCCGAACTTCGATCAGGCCTACCTCAACCTGGCCCGACTGTACGTGGTTTTGAAGGACGAGGCCAAAGCGAAAGAAGTCTTGCAGGCGCTGCTGCGTTTGCAACCCGAGCACAAGATGGCTCAGCAGGCGCTGGAGATGCTACATTGAGCTCCTCGATGCCTGCGATTTCAGTACCCGCGGGGGCATACTTCAGGACGGTTCCGGCCTCGCCGTTTTACTCCCCATCGGACTGCGCAGGCGCGCGTCGAACGCTGCGCTGGATGTTTGCGCTGGCTACGGTTCTCGCTTTTGTTCAAGCGGGTGCGGCGTCCCAAAAACCCGTCTCCCGGTCAGTTCCCTCCCACCAGTCTTCGCACAGCGAGTCGCCGTTCCGCGAGGCCGAGGCGCTGCTAGCCCAGGACTCGGTTGAGGATGCCAAACGAAAAATTCAGGAACAGCTCGAACTCCATCCCTCCAGCATCGAGGGTTACAACCTGTTAGGGATTGTCTACAGCACCGAAAAGGACTACCCAAACGCACAGCAAGCATTTCAGCACGCGCTGAAGATCGACCCCAACTCCACCAAGACCCATAACAATCTCGGCAACCTGTACGTCACGGAAGGAAAGATCGAACTCGCGGAGAAAGAGTTCCAGAAAGTCCTGCGCCTTGATCCGTCGAATCGCGACGGAAACTACAATCTGGGCCTGGTTTTGCTCACCAAAGGTGCGCCCGCCGGGGCCATCCCCCACTTTCTGAGAATCCGCTCGCCGAATGTCGAAACCCGTTTCAACCTGATTCGTGCTTACCTGCTGGCGGGACGGACCGCGGAGGGCCTCAAGGCTGCGAGTGAACTCTCCGCCAGGAACAAAGACGACGTCCGGCTGCACTTCACGCTGGGCGTCCTCCTCGCGTCCGCAAAACAATACCGCATGGCCCAGCTGGAACTGGAAAAGGCCAACGCGCTGCAGCCTGAAACACTCGAAATTCTTTCCAACCTCAGTCAGGTCTACCTGCGCGAGGCCGATTACGCGAAAGCGGAAGCTGTGCTCAATAGGGCAGTGAAGCTGAAGCCGGGCTCCCCGGAGATCCTGTACCTGCTGGGTCAGGTCTATTCCGATCAGGGAAGGCCGGTCGACGCGCTGGATGTGCTGGTTCGCGCCCGCAAGCTTGCGCCTCAAAATAGCGACATCACCTTCCTGCTGGCCCGCGTCAGCATGACCCAGAATTATTTCGAGGACGCGATCCCTCTTCTCGAATCCGGCCTGAAAGTCGACCCGCAGCGAGCCGATCTGCACGCGGCCCTGGGCGAAAGCTACTTCATGTCCGGGAAGGCGGAGAAGGCGATTGAGGAGTTCAAGACGCTCATCGCCTTGGATCCATCGGCACGTTCGTATGCGTTTATGGGCCTGTCCTACCGGCATCTGGGCCGATTCGATGAAGCCACGAAGTACTTCGAGGAAGGTCTCAAAAAGGATCGCCACAATGCATCCTGCCTGTTCAACATGGGCTATATCGAGGAGCGTCAGGGAAAGGTGGCGGGAGCGGAGACCTACTTTCAGGAAGCGCTCCGCGCGAACCCGGATTTTTCTGAGGCGCTGCTGGAACTGGCGAATCTGCGGATCGAGAAGAAACGCTTCGCGGAGGCGGCCGAGCTCCTCCGCCGGTTCGTAAAGGTCAGTCGCGAGCCTGCCACCGGCTACTACAAGCTCGCCATGGTCGAGCGCAGCCTCCATCAACCGGATGCCGCGCAGCGTGACCTGAGCGTCTTTCAGACTCTTTCGAAAGACGCTTCCACCGGCCCCTATCCATATCAGCACCTCTTCGACTACCTGAACAACCGTTCCAACCTTGCCCCGCAAGCCAAGGCGCAGCTCGATCTCACGGAACTGACCGAACAAATCCAGAAACATCCGGACCAGCCCCAGGATCTGTACCTGCTCGCAGAAACCTATCTCAAGCTCGGCAAACCAGAGGAAGCGCTCAAGACGATCACGCAACTCGACCAGTTGAGCACCACCGATTACCGGACGCAGACCGGGGTGGGCGTGCTCCTGGCTCGGTTCCATCTCTACGACGACGCCATTCAACATTTCGAGACCGCGACAAGGGCCAACCCTGACTCGGATGATGTCAAGTTCGACCTCGCCGATGCCTACTTCCGCAAGAGGCTCTATCCTGAAGCGCTCGAAGCGGCCCAGCAAGTCTCCCCTACCGGCCAGCAGGACGACGCATTCCTGGCCTTGCTCGGAGACATCCACGCTCATATGGGCGACACGGCTCGCGCCACTGAGATCTTTCGCAGCGCGATCAGCCGAAATCCGGACAACGATCAGTACTACCTCTCTCTCACGCTCGCGCAGCTTCGAGACAATGACGTAAGCGGTGCCGCTGAAACCCTGAAGAAGGGCCTTGCTCGCATTCCCAGCTCCGGGAAAATACTCTGGGGTCTGGGCATCGTGTCGGTCCTGGAAGGCAAGACCGGACAAGCTGCTGAGCACCTCGAGCGTGCTGTCGACCTGTTGCCCGAGTGGGCGGGGAGTTATTCCACTCTCGGCGTCTTCTACTATCAGACGGGACAAATTGCCAAGGCCCGGGAAGTCCTCAATCGCTTCAAGGGTAGCAATGCCGCGGGCGCCCTGGATGTGAGCCGGATCGAGGAAGCATTGTCCAAAGCTCCCGATAAATCTTCTGCCGCTACCGAACCGATGTCGATGGCTGCACGTCAGCAGCTGTTGCAGTTGGCGCTCACGCTCGCGGATCGCACCCTCTGATCCTGCGTGCGCTGCGACGTGAGCTAAAATGCCAACGCGGGTTTTGTAGACTCAAGAATGCTCAGAGCCTCGCTACGATCAACACCTACGAGGCGATCCGGGAATGGGGAGAGAGTCGAACACGGGTAAGCGTCTCAGTCTCGGAATCAAGTACGGTGCAATCCTCACGCTGAGTGCCATTGTCGGCTTGGCCTTCCAGTTGAGAGCGCTCGCCGGGCAGGCTCCCAAAAGGCAAGACCCTCCCATCACCGTCCGCTTTACCGACGTCCGCCAGGCGGCCGGAATCACCTTCCAGCAGGACGCCACCGGCACCGACGAAAAGTATTACCTAGAAACCATGGGCACCGGTGTCGCCTGGATCGACTACGATCAGGACGGGTTGATGGATCTTTTCTTCGTTCAATCCGCTGCCACCGACATCTACAAGCCTTCCCATCCTCTGCGCTCCGCGCTTTACCACAACAATGGAGACGGTACCTTTACCGACGTCACCGAGAAGGCCGGAGTAGGCGGTGCGGGACACTACGGCCAGGGCGTCGCGGTCGGGGACTTCGACAACGACGGCTCTCCTGATCTTTACGTGACCGGATACCAGAGGGCGATCCTCTATCACAACAACGGCGACGGCACATTTACCGACATCACCGCCAAAGCGGGCGTTTCGGACGAAGGCGGATGGTCAACCAGCGCCGGGTGGTTTGACTACGACAAGGATGGCTACCTTGACCTGGTCGTCACCAACTACATCGAGTGGTCGCCAAAAAACAACGTCTGGTGCGGCGAACGCCGTCCCGGCTACCGCTCCTACTGCCACCCCGGCAATTACAGAGGTCAACGAATCAAGCTCTACCACAACAACCACAACGGCACCTTCACCGACGTGAGCGACGCCTCGGGAGTCGGCAAGCCGGAAGCCAAGGGCATGGGCGTGGTTCTTGCCGACTTCAACAACGATGGCTGGACCGACATCGCGATTGCCAACGACTCGTGGCCAAACTTTCTGTTCATCAATAAAAAGGACGGCACCTTCCAGGATGTTTCATTCATGTCCGGCATAGCCGCTGGCGAGGATGGGCGCTACGAAGCCGGCATGGGCATCGACGCTAGCGACATCGACGGAGACGGATGGCAGGATGTATATGTCACCCACCTTGATTTCGAACTGAACCGCCTTTACCGCAACAACCACGATGGAACCTTCGATGACGACACTTTCCGCTCAGGTATCGGAAACAAGGCGATCCTGATGAGTGGTGTCTCCATGAAGTTTGTCGACTACGACAACGACGGATGGCCTGACATTCTGCAACTGAATGGCGCCATGCTCGATAACGTTCAGCTCTATCACAGCGAGGTCTCGTATAAAGAACCACTGCTGATGTACCGGAACCTCGGCAAGGGTCAGTTCGATAAGGTCTCCGACTGGCTGGGCCCTGACTTCGTGCGCCCGATTGCCGGACGCGGCCTGGCCACTGCCGACTTCGACAACGACGGCGATCTTGACGTTGCGATCAACGTCCGCGGCGACTATCCCGAACTTCTTCGCAACGATGGTGGCAACGCCAATCACTGGCTGGAAATCCTGCTGATCGGCACCCGTTCCAACCGTGACGGTGTCGGCGCATCCCTGAGACTAACGTCGGAAGGCGTCTGGCATGTCGAGCAGGCCAAGGGTGGTATGAGCTATATGTCGGCGAGCGATCCGCGCATCCACTTCGGTCTGGGCAAGCGCACCAAGATCGACTCTCTGGAAATCACCTGGCCGAGCGGGCAGGTGGACAGGCTGACGAACCTGGCAATCGATCAAATCATTGCGGTCAAGGAGGGCATTGGAATCGTGCCGCATCCCTTTCCCAAGGCACCAAGCCGGTAGATCATGAATTTTCTCCGACGGCGCTTCCTCGGCTCTTCGCTGATCGTTCTGGGCAGCACGCTGCTCGAGGCGCTCACCACTCCACGATGGAAGTGGACGGGGCCGAGCGTCCTCAAGGCGGGTGCGTCAAACCCTCCCGGTTCTCCGGTGACCTTTGTCGACGTGGCTCGCGAAGCGGGGCTGACCATCCCCAACGTCTGGGGCGGAACCGAACACAAGCGCTACATCATCGAAGCCAAGGGCAGCGGTCTTGCGTTCTTCGACTACGACAACGACGGCTGGCTCGATATCTATCTGACCAACGGCAACCGCCTCGATGCCAACTGGCCGCCTGGCAAAGCACCCCTCTCGCACCTGTACAAGAACAATCGCGACGGAACCTTCACCGACGTCACCGAGAAATCCGGTCTGGGCCGCACCGGCTGGCAGACCGGTGTGTGTGTCGGCGACTACGACAACGATGGCTGGGACGACCTGTTCTGCTGCTTTTGGGGGCACAACATCCTGTTCCACAACAACGGCGACGGAACCTTCACCGACGTGACCCGAAAAGCCGGCCTCTACAACGAACAGGTGCGCTGGGGCGCGGGCTGCACCTGGCTCGACTACAACCGCGATGGCAACCTGGACCTGTTCGTCTGCAACTACATCAAGCTCGATCCCGCAAAAACTTCCGCCGCCGGCGACGACGCGCTGTGCCAGTGGAAGGGCATCCCGGTGATGTGCGGTCCGCGCGGCCTGACGGGCGATACCAACGTGCTCTACCACAATAACGGCGACGGCAGCTTCACGGATGTCTCCCAGAAGGCGGGCATTCTGAAGCCCGGCCCGCGCTATTCCATCACCGCCGTCTCCTACGATTTCGACAACGATGGCTGGCCAGATATCTACGTCGCGGTTGACTCGCAACCGAGCATGCTGTTTCAGAACAATAAGGACGGCACCTTCACCGACATCGCGGTGGCGGCGGGCTGCGCCTACAGCGATAACGGCCACGAGCAGGCCGGGATGGGTGTGGCGGTGGGCGACTACGACTGCGATGGATGGCTCGACATTTTCAAAACGAATTTCGCCGACGACACCTGCAACCTTTACCACAACAACGGCGATGGCACATTCACCGACGCTACCTTCGCCGCCGGAGTCGGAATCAATAACCGGTACGTCGCCTGGGGCTGTGGTTTCGTCGACTACGACAACGACGGATGGCCCGACATCATCCAGATCAACGGCCACGTCTATCCGGAGATCGACAGCCACGACATCGGACAGAACTACAAGAACCCGCGGCTCGTATACAGGAATCTTGGCACGGGACGTTTCAAAGATGTCTCCGCCGAAATGGGCCCGGGGATCAGCGAACGATTTTCCAGCCGGGGCGCCGCGTTCGGCGACTACGACAACGACGGCGACATCGACGCGCTGATCCTGAACCTGAACGACACGCCCTCGCTTCTCCGCAATGACGGCGGGAACGCGCAGAACTGGATCAAGCTCAAGCTCATCGGCACCAAGTGCAACCGCACCGCGATCGGTGCGCGGGTGCGCGTCACGACCGGCACCCACACGCAGATCGATGAGGTCCACAGCGGCTCAAGCGTCATGTCGCAGTGCGACCTTCGCCTGCACTTCGGCCTGGGCAAGGCTCAAACCGTCGACCTCATTGAAGTGAAGTGGCCGACCACACAAAAGATCGAACGTTTCACGAAGGTGAAGGCCAACCAGATCCTCACGATCCGCGAAGGCAGCGGAATGGTCAGCCCGGTGACGACGAAGACGAAATAACGAGCAGAGACTGTCCAGAAACGGAAACGATGCATGAAAGGGGGCCAGCTATTTCCTGAGCAGAGCGGCGATGGCTGCCTGGGCGATCGCTTCGTCGATTTCAGACTTGGCGCCACTGGCGGAAATCCCGCCCACGATGTCACCGTCTACCTTGATCGGCAGCCCACCCTGATTCGGGAAAAACTCCGGGAAGGCGAGCACCTCGACATCGCCTTTTTTCAGCGCATCGGAGCCGTCTTTCGACGGACTCCCGTAGAGCGCGGCGTGCCGGGCTTTTTTCTGGGCAAACGCGACGGTGTTGATGGGCACACCGTCTCCCTTTTCCAAAAACAGCAGGTTGCCGCTCTCGTCCACAATGCAGACGGTGACGCTCACATGCCGTGCCTGTGCCTCGGTTTCGGCTGCGGCCACCATGGTTTTAATCGCGGCGAGGTTCAGGTATTTCCTGGTCGGAAGCTGCGCGGAGCAAGTGGCCACCAGCAGACCGGACGTCACGATAAGAAGTCGCTTCAACATGGCAAGGATGTCGCCTTTCTGGTTCGCAGCCTTCAAGCCGTCTCGAGAACCCGCACTCCGTACGCGCTCAACTCGATGGTTCCGCTGTGCCCTTCCCCGGTGAGAACATCGCTGCAGGGCTTGGGGATCCTTACCGTTTGTGAGGCTGCGGTGTGATTCAGGACAAACATCCACTGCTGGCCGCCCGCCTTGCGCACCGTCACCTCAATGCCGGTCGGCGTTTCGATCGGCGGCTTGACGGCGGCCGACGCCGCTAACGTGCGCAGTACGCGAGCCAGGCTCGCCGGGTCCAGATCCGGGCCCAGGTAGACGGCCTTGCCTTTGCCAAAACTGTTCACCGTGACCGCGGGCTTTCCCGCGTATGCGCAAGAGGTGTAGGTAGCGAGGACTTCCGCGCCCGCGGGTTTCAGGACGTCCGCCCAGATTCCACATTCTCCGTCCGCACCCGCCAGCGCCCCGGAAAACTTCACTCCCGGTTTCCCTGAGTAAATCGGCACGTAGTCTTCGAGCGTGACTCCCATCACGTCACGCAGCAGTCCCGGGAGCGGCGTCTTCACAATCTGGCTGCTCTCGGTTTTCACACCCAACCGGAAGCCGCTGATGAACAGGCCGCCGTTTTGCACGAAGTCGCGAATCTTTGCTGCCTGCGCATCGGAGAGCAGATAAGGCAGCGGCGCGACCACAATCCTGTAGGCTGCGAGATCGACGCCCGGAACAATGACATCGATGCCGGTGTGTCCCGACGAGAGCGCGCCGTACCATGACGTGGCCTGGTTCATGTAGCTAAGCGCGGAGTGACCCGGCTGAATCTGCACGGCCCAGTCGCAGTCGTAGTCAAACACGAGGGCTGTTTCCGATGCGTAGCTCGAACGCAACAGTTCCGGGCCCAGGGACTTCAGCTCCTTCACCGTCTGCTTGATCTCTTCGTATCCAGGACTCGTCGAGCGGTCGTGGTTCAGGATGCCGTGCCAGTACTGCTCGGCACCGAAGGTTGCCGTGTCCCAGCGGAAGTAGTTCACACCCATCGCCCCGTGAGCGATGGCCTGATAGGTCCACAAACGCAGCTGGCCTTTTTCCGGCTGCGGGGAGAACGTGCGCTGCCCCGCTTTGCCCGACTGCTCTTCCATGATCATGAACGGCTTGCCGCCATGCAGGCTGCGCCCGAAGTCGTGCCCCATGGCAACCGCCGTACGAATTGCATCCCCTGGGACCGGCCCACCCTTCGCCGGTTCGTGCATGAGCATTTCAAAAAATCCCGGATAGTTATCGAACGCCACAAAGTCCAGCTTCTTGTAAAGCTCGTGCAGGTCGATGTAATCCACGGGCGGCCCAACGTTGTTCGTGGTGACAAAGTGCCGCGGGCATGTTTTTCGTAACATGACCAACTGCTCTTCGAGAAACGAGGCGTTGGCGTAGGACTGGTAGCGGTTGTAGTCGAGCGCCAGACCGGGATTTGGGTCGCCGCCTGAGGGCAGCGGCACCGGGATCTGGTTGAAGTCGGTATAGGTTTGGCTCCAGAAAACGGTGCCCCAGGTGTGATTTAGGGTTTCGAGGCTCGCGTACTTCGAGCGCAGCCAATCCTGGAAGCCGGCACGGCAGAAGTTGCAATAGCAGCGAGGGCAGGAAGAGAGGGTGAACTCATTGTCGATTTGCCAGCCGATGACTCCCGGCATCTCCGCGAAGGCGTGCGCCATTTCGGTGGCGATCGCGAGCGACAAGCGCCGGTAAGTCTTGTTGGTGGGACAGCTAAACCGGCGTCCGCCCGGATGAAGGGGTTCGCCCTGCGCGTTCACCTCGACCACTTCCGGATACTCGACGGTCAGCCATGGAGGAGGGGCAGCCGACGGTGTTCCGAGAATGACCGCGATGTTGTGCTTGTGAAGGATCTCAACCGAGCGCCGGAGCCAGGCAAAATCGAACTTCCCTTCCGATTTCTCCATCAGACCCCAGGCAAACTCGGCGATGCGGACGTTGGTAAAGCCAAAGTCGGCCATCATGCGGGCATCCTCTTCCCAGAGTGCCTCAGGTGTCTGGTCCGGGTAGTAATCGACGCCCAATAGAAGATGTTCGGGCGCGGCGCCGGCGGCAGAATCGGCGTTTACGAGCGCCCAAAGCGGATGGCGCAGGCCCATCGCACCGATCGCGAGGAACGTGCTGTTCAGGAAATGGCGTCTGCTGAGGGCCAGAGTGCACCTTCCATCTTTCTCGGCTTTTGACAGAGACTGTTGTCGCCGGTTTAAACCGCCTCAGGAGCGGCGGTTGTGATGTTGATCTCGACCTGTTGCTGGCCGAGGACGGGATGGGTGGCGGTGAGTTGAACTCTCCCGGCGCTTTCTTTCGCCCGAATCCAGACCGCCCCGGTTCCACCGATCAAGGCAAAAGGATTGTCCCCGATGATCTCCGCCGGCCCTTCAATTTCAAGTTTGACCGCATCGCTGGCAAACGGCCGAATCGCGCCAAACTCATCGGTGACGCGGAGCACGACCCGAGTCGTATCGGCCCCATCCCCCACCAGGGTCGTGTCGTCGGGCAGAAGCGCGAACTTCACGTCGACGCCCTTGCCCGAGTACCTCTTGGTGACGACCAGCTTGCCCTGAATGTAGCCCTCGAGGCGCAGGTCGCCCCACTTGTGGAAGAGCTCTTTCAATTCGATGACGAAGGGCGGGTAGTGAAGATGAGCAAACTGGGTGCGGTCGGGATCGGCCTCGGCCACCAGGTCATCGGCGATGTAGAGCTTGATGTGGTCGCAGTTGGAACAGACCATTGCCTTCGAGAATCCGACCGAAGCATCGCCCCGGGCCCAATGAAACGCCGGTTCGAGCACCACTTCCTCGGCCGGGTCGCACTGTGACTTGTAGAAGCCAGCGGCTGGCTTCGGCTCGCGAAAAATGTCAGTCACTCCGTGATAGCAGATGCGGTCACCCGAACCGAAATCTCCATGGGTGTTGTAGTCGAAGGCACACCAGCCGATGCCGCCGGCGTATTGCGGGTTCGACGCCAGCTGGTCATGGACGCGCGCATGACGTACGGTGTGCTCGGTCAGGCGTTCCACCTGATCGATGGTCTTGGTCGGGTAGGTGTGCCCGACAAACTCAGTGTTCAGATAGCGCGGGTGGTTGGGCGGCTTGAGGGGGAAGCCGAAGTCGTTCATCGTGAAGACATCTTCAAGGAACTCGGACTCCTGGAAGTAGCGAATGCCCCCGGTTGGCCGCGTGGGGTCCAGTCTGTGTGCCAGCGCGTTGGTGCGGACGTAAAAGTCGTGATCGTCTTTCGACTCATTGATGCGCACGCCCCACAGAATGATCGACGGATGGTTCCAGTCACGCCGGATCATACGACTGACGTTATCGATCGAAATCAGCTTCCAGGGCTCGTCACCGATGTGCTGCCAGCCCGGAATTTCCTCGAGCACGAGCAGCCCCATCTCATCGCAGGCGTCCAGGAAGTGGCGCGACTGCGGGTAGTGCGACGTACGAACGATATTGCACTTCAGGTTCTTTCGAAGAATGTAGGCATCGCGCCGCTGCACCCTGCCGGGCATGGCCTGTCCGACAAAAGGAAACGTCTGGTGCCGGTCCAGGCCGCGGAGTTTGATGACCTTCCCGTTCAGTTCGAAGCCATGATCGGTAAACTGCGCTTCGCGAAAGCCCGTGGTGCGGGAGACTGAGTCGACCGCCTGGTTCCCGCGCGAAACTGTCACCTCAACCTTGTAGAGATTCGGGTGGTCCAGGTCCCAGAGCTTGATGCCGCTGAGACTGGCCAGGTGAACCGTGTGCACGGCCGGCTCGCTGGCGGCCGCCGACGGGGGGACGTTCTGGGAACCCTTCGCAACGACCTGGTCTCCATCCTTAAGTGTGACATCCAGCCGCAAAGACTCTTTGGCCGCTTCCAGATGCTGAACATGACAATCGACATCGAGTGCGGGGTGTGCGCTCAATACGTCCCTGGGCTTGGCGAACACATTTTCGATAAATGTCCCGGGCACGATCCCCAGGGAGACCTCGCGGTAGATTCCGCCGAAGGTGAGGTAGTCGATCTCATAGCCAAAAGGAGGAATGTCGGCGCGCTCACTGGAGTCCACGTCGACCACCAGCACGTTTTCGCCGTCGAAATCCAGTTGAGGGGTGAGGTCAAAGGAGAAGGGCGTGTATCCGCCCTTGTACTCGCCGAGGCGCGTCCCGTTGATCCACACGGTAGAGGCGGTCATCACGCCCTCAAAATCCACGAAGACGTGTTTGCCGCGGGCGGCGGCGGGAAGTTTGAAGCGCCGGCGGTAACTGGAAACGAACTCGTAGGTCTTTTCGTCGAAGCTGTGCCAGGGCAACTTGAGGTTGGTGTGCGGAATGACGATGCGCTCGTAGCTGGAATCGTCGAAATCACGGGTGTGCGAGCCTTCGGCCACCATGCGGCTGTAGCGCCAGTTCCGATTCATGGGAATCACGATGCGGCCCTCGGCGGCGCTGGGGGATTGGGCTGCGCTGCTGGCAAACGCAGAGGGGGCAAGGCTTGCACCTGCGATCAGAGTGCCCGTGGTCTTGAGAAAGTTGCGGCGATCCATCAGGGTCTCCCCGGCAAGGAAGTGGAAGCTCTGGAACGGGGCATTATGAACCCAAGGGGCCCCGTCTGTAAACGCTTACATCGCGCGCCTCGCGCGCCCGCTCGCCTCCGAGGGGTGTCCATAAATTCCCTCGCTCGCGAATCGTTGCTAGAATAAATCTTTTCCTCCTCGGCCCTTCGTACGCCCATATGAACATTAAAGAGGTCGCGAAACGAGCCAGGGTCTCCACGGCGACCGTCTCGCGCACCATCAATAATTCCGCGAAGGTGAAACCGGCCACGGCGGCGCGGGTACGCAAAGCTATCGAAGAACTGAATTTCTATCCCAACACGCACGCGCGCACCCTGGTTTCGGGACGCAGCCGGATGCTGGGACTCATCATTTCCGACATCACGAATCCTTTTTTCCCGGAACTGGTGAAAAGCTTCGAGGACCAGGCGGTGCAGCGCGGCAAAGAAGTCATCATTGGAAACACCGACTACAACCCCAAACGGATGGCGGGATGCATCCGGCGCATGGTGGAGCGCAAGGTGGACGGAGTAGCCATCATGACCTCCGAGGGCGACCCTGCCCTGATGATGGAGCTTACGCGCAGAAATATCCCTACGGTGTTCATGGATACGGGGAAGCCTGGTCCGCATTGTGCGAACATCCGGATCGACTACGCCCAGGGCATTCACGAGGCCTTGCAGCATCTTTTTGCTTTGCACCATCGGCGCATTGCCTTCATCACGGGGCCGATGAATCTGGAGTCTGTGCGCATGCGCCACGACGCTTTCGTCGAAGGGCTCAAAGCACGTGGTCTCGACTATTCCCTGATCGAGAAAGGGAACCACCGGATTGAGGGAGGCGCGATGGCCATGCGGAGCCTGCTGAAATTGCCGCAGCGGCCAACCGCTGTTGTCACTTCGAACGATCTGACCGCGATCGGGGCCCTGGGCACGGTGCTCGATGCGGGATTGAGAGTTCCGGAAGACATCTCGCTGATCGGGTTCGACGATATCTCGTTCGCGCATCTCACCCAGCCGCCGCTGACCACGGTCATGCTGTCACGGGTGCAGCTGGCGGTCACTGCGTTTGCCGCGCTTGAGGCCCTGATGCGCAAAGAAGACGGAACTCACGCCGACTATACGATCCCCACGCATCTGGTGATGCGACGCTCCACGCGCGCGATCTAAACAGGGATTCAATTTGGATCAGGCTCGTCCATCGGTGATGCGCCTGGGCGAGCAGACGCCGCGGATATAATGCTCGGCAATGCTTACTCGCTGCGGACGTGTGGTCTGGATCCTGTCTCTACTCGCCTTTTCAGGACATATTTCGACCATACGTGCCGCGGGGACCGGTGCGTGGAGCGGTTTTCTCGGCGACGATACCAGAAATGCGGTTGGCGGAGCGACGGTCCGTTTGCGCCAGCCAGAGCGAGGCCGATCCTACGCAGCCACCACATCGGCCAATGGCCAGTTTACCTTTTCGGAAATCGATCCGGGGAGCTACGAAGTCTGGGTGGAGCGTGATCAGAAGGTCTGGAGGATGGCGCAACCGGTCGTCCTGAAGGATGGGACGACATTGACGGCGGCGCTGCGACTATCCGCCCAGGACCAGGACTTGCGAATGGCCGCAGGGATGGGAGAGTCGTATTCCAAGGCCAGCGGCGGAGAGAATCTCTCCGCCGGAAAAGTTTCCAGCCTTCCCCTAAACGCCCGCGATTTCAGCAAGCTGCTCCTGCTGGCAGCCGGCACCATGACGGACGCAAACGGCGCGGCGAACTTCACGCAGCAGTTTGCCGTCAATGGACAACGCGGTGCGGCAACCGTGTTTGCGATGGACGGGTTCGACACGACCGATCCTGAATTGGGGGGCGCCACCTTTTCCAACTTCAACGTGGATGCGATCCAGGAAGTACAGGGAAATGCGGGAGTGATGCCCGCCGAGATCGGTCACGGAGCGGCCAGCTACACCAACGTGATCACCAAGTCCGGTACCAACCAGTCACACGGCAGCGTGTTCGAGTTCGTTCGCAATGCGGCTTTCGACGCCCGCAATTATTTCGACCATAACGTGGTCGGCGACCACCGCCGCATCCCGCCATTTGTGCGCAATGAATTCGGGTTCACTCAGGGTGGCCCAATCGTTTTGCCGCAGCTCTACGATGGCCGTGATCGGACTTTCTACTTCGGAGAATATCAGGGCTTCCGGCAGGTGCTGGGGACCACCCAGGTGCTTCCCGTCCCCACACCAGCGGAGCGCCAAGGGATCGATACCCTGACTCGCCCGGGCGACACGTTGACGGTTCCGGTGAGCCCTCTGATCGCACCCGTCCTGGCTGGGTATCCGTTGCCGAACCATCCGACGGGAGCCTACGGCGAACACACCTATGCGACGTACTCCAAGGTCTCCACGCGCACCGATCAGTTTTCGATTCGCGTGGACCACCGCATCTCCGACACAGCTACGCTCGCGACGCGCTTCAGCCTGAACCAGGTGACCGGACCTCTCACGAATCCCGACCAGACTGCGATCGCACCCAGCTTCGCGGTGCAATTTTATGATCACCAGCGGAATGCGGGCGTGAAGTACGCGCGCGTCATCTCACCGCGGCTCACCTCCGACACATCCCTGGGCTACATTCGCAGCACGCCCTTCTTCCCTGCCATCAACCACACCCAGCCAGCTATCACCTACGGCGACGGCCTGTTTCAGGGATTCAACTCGGCGGGTGGATCGATTTTCGGATCGTACGGGAACCTGTTTCAGCTCCGACAGGATATGAGCTACGTGCGCGGCAGCCACGGGTTCAAGTGGGGAGTTGAAATCCGGTTCAACCGCGATGCCACGATTTTCGGGACCAATCCGAACGGGATTTACAGTTTTGGGGGCGGCACTGCGTACTCCCCTGTGCACATCGCGTCGGCTAGCGGCCGAAACGACATCCAGGTTGGCGACCCCTTGCCCGACTCGTTGACGGGACTGCTGACTGCAACTCCGTATTCTTACGGCGTCATTGGCGCTGCGAGTTTCACGCCCCAGGGCGACCGGTTCGACGAAGCCGCAGTTCGCCGCGAGGCTTACAACTTCTACTTTCAGGACACCTGGAAAGCCACATCGCACCTGAGCGTGGGCTACGGGCTGCGCTATGAGGCGAACAGCCGCATTCACGAAGCGGAGCGACGCACCTCCCTTCCGAGATTTGTGGATGCCAATGGCAAAGACGTGCCCTACTGGGATCACGCTGCCCGGCAGGTTTTTCTTTACGATCCCCAGCCTCCCTACAATCAGGATTGGAACGGCTGGGGACCTCGCGTCTCCTTGGACTACGCACTCGCCAGCCACACGGTGCTTCACGCTGGAGGTGCGATTACGACGATCCTTCCAAACCTCTGGCAGGACAATTTTCTGACCGGCGGGCTGCCCTTTGCCACCACTCTTTCTGTGAACGCGCGCCCGGGGATTCCGGTGCCGTTTCAGAATGCGGTCGTGCCGGTGAATCTTCCGCCTCCCTACACGACCGGTGGACAGCCGCTTTTTCCTAAGGGCGGCGCAACCGGCGCCGCCCCGAATGCCGCGATTGACCTGGTGCGGTACCAGAATGATCTGACCGCGCTCACGCCTGGACATCAGCTCCAGTTGCTCTCGATGATCGGGTTTGCCAAGAATTTTCGCAATGGATACATCACCAGTTACACGGCGGGGATCGACCACGACTTCGGCGACGTGAAGTTCACTGCCGCCTATGTCGGCACGGCGGGGATTCATTTGGCGAGCGTCTATTCGCCGAACAGCTACGGAGGCGCAGAGGCGCCGTTTGCACCATTCACGCAGTTCGATTCCTCCGGGATACCGACCGGCGGCTTCGGGCCGGAGAGCGTCATGGCGACTCGCTCGCACTCGACCTACCACTCCTTGCAGGCGGGCCTGAGCAAGAATTCCGCGCGTCTGGGCCTGGGCGTGCAGGCCAGCTACACCTACTCCAAGTCTCTCGACGACACCAGCGCCGCGCTGGGAGGGCTAAGCGCCGCAACCGGCGTGATCCTGCAAGCGGCACCGCAAAATCCCTGGAATCCGGGAGCGGAGAAGGGCCCGTCGACCTTCGACGTGACGCATGTCTTCACCGCCAGTGTGATCCAGTTGCTGCCCCTGGACCGCGTCGGCTTCCTGCGGCCGATGGGAAGAACCCTCAGGCGCGGTTGGCAATTTCTTAACATCACCACGCTGACCACTGGTCCAGCGTTCTCGATGTACTCAGGCATCCAGCAAACGGGCGTGGGTGCGGGTGGCGCAGACCGTCCGGATCTCATTGCGCAACCCGACCTCTCAACCCACCACCCTGCTCGCGCGGACTACTTTGGACGTGGAATCAACAACGGATCCTTCTTCAATGTCCCGATCAATATTCCGGGAGGCACGGGTCCGAACCACGGCCGCTTCGGCGCGCTGGGCCGGGACACGTTTCGCGGGCCCGGTTTCCAGAACTACGATGTCGCCCTCATTAAGGACACCCCGTTCGGACATCGGGGTAACGCGGAGTTCGGCACTCTGGAATTTCGGGCAGAGTTCTTCAACGTATTCAATCTGGTAAATTTCGGCCTGCCCAACAACATCGTGCGCGGAAGCGGCTTTGGAATTGTCAGCAAGACGGCCGGCTCTTCCCGGCAGATCCAGTTCTCTCTCAAGCTGATTTACTAGTCGATGGAGCGCCGCGAAGGGTCAATAAAAACCTTCCTGCCAAAGGGCCATCCGGGCCTTCGGTGTTGCCAGCCCGCCTATTCATGTCCTACCGTGCACGCGCTCGCTCGCCGGCGCGCCAATCCACAAAGGGACAGCATAGAATTGGCCCGGGGAGTAAAGAACGATGACATCTTCTGCCAAGTGGCTCGTGCTCGCACTCGCTAGCTGGTGGTTCGTCTGCTCGGCCGCGGCTGAAGACTCGGCGCTCCGATCGACGAACGCCTCCGATCCCGCCATCGCCGCAGTGACCTCTCAACTCAAGGCTCTTGCGGCCCTGCCGGCTGAGGAGTGGCGTTTCCACGAAGGCGATCTGCCCCACGGTGAAGCGACCGACCTGGATGACGGTCAATGGTCAATCGTACGGCGGGGGAGTCAGGCTCCCGAGGTCTCTGTCTGGTATCGACGATGGATCGAAGTAGGCGCCACGCTGGATGGTTATGACCTGTCCGGTTCACGGATCTGGTTTCATTTCAGCGCGTCCGGGAATGGTCCGATTCCGGAGATCATCTACTTCAATGGCCGAAGAGTGGCGATGGGAGAAGACCTGGAACCAATCCTGTTGCTGGATCCGGTACGGCCGGGCGATCGTGTGCTGGTCGCCGTGAAACTTCTGCAGACGGTGGACAAGAAGCAGTTCGACGGCGCTAATCTGCGGGTGGATTTTGCCTCCACGCGGCCGAGTCCGGGCGATCTGTTAGACGAAATAGAGTCGGCATGGGTTTTCGCGGGGTCGGACAGCGGATCCCCGAACGTTCGCGAGGCAGTGGAAAAAGCAGCCAGGGCCGTCGATCTGGACGCTTTGCACCATGCCCAACAGCAAACCTTTGACGCTTCCCTCGCCAAAGCACACGCCTTGCTGCTGCAATCAAAACCAACGCTTCCCGACGCCTCGGTCATCCTGAGTGGCAACGCCCACATCGATGCGGCATGGTTGTGGCCCTGGACAGAGACCGTCGACGTGGTACGACGCACGTTTGGCACCGCGCTGCAGTTGATGAGCGAGTATCCCCATTACACGTTCACCCAATCGGCTGCCGCCTATAACGAATGGATGTGCGAGAAATATCCCTCCCTGCACCAGCAGATCGTCGAGCGGGTGCACGAAAACCGATGGGAAATGGTCGGGGGCATGTGGGTGGAACCTGACTTGAACCTGCCGGACGGTGAGTCCCTGGTCCGCCAGTTGCTGGTGGGCAAACGGTACTTCCGCGAAAAGTTCGGCGTGGATGTGCGTATTGGATGGAATCCCGACTCCTTCGGTTACAACTGGCAATTGCCGCAGATCTACAAAAAATCAGGGGTGGATTATTTCGTCACGCAGAAAATGGCGTGGAACGACACCAATCCGTTGCCTTTGAAGTTGTTCTGGTGGCAATCTCCGGACGGAAGCCGGGTGCTCACCTACTTTCCTCATGACTATGTGAACCAGATTGAGCCTGCGAGAATTGCCAGCGATTTGGCGATTGCGCGGGAACGGAACCCGGGCACGCCTGTGATGATGCATTTGTTCGGCATAGGCGACCACGGGGGCGGTCCGACGCGCACCATGCTCGACAGCGGCCTGCATTGGAGCCAGCCCGAGCGAGCTGTTCCTCGAATGCGCTTCGGAGATGCGAAGGAATTTTTTTCCGAAGTCGAACCTAAGCTTGACACTGAGCATTCCCCGCTCTGGAACTATAAAGTGCTGGCGGGTGGCGCGGGCCCGCTGCCAGTTCCAGCTCCGGGCAAGATCAGCCTTCCGGTGTGGAATGACGAGCTGTATTTCGAGTACCACCGCGGAGTCATGACCACACAGGCAAATCACAAGCGCAATATGCGGGAGAGCGAGGAGCAGTTGTTGAATGCGGAAAAATATTCCTCGCTGGCCTGGCTGTTTGGAACGCCATATCCGGGAACTGAGCTCACAGAAGCCTGGAAGAAAGTCTTATTCAACCAGTTTCATGACCTCGCGGCGGGCTCTGGAATCGGAGTGATTTATCAGGACGCGCAGCGAGACTACGATGTGGTCCGCTGGACGGCAGAGCAAGCCACCGGGACAGCGCTCGGGACGATCTCTGCCCGAGTGCGCACCAACAGCATGGAGGGCGTTCCGGTGATGGTTTTGAATCCCCTGGCATGGGCCAGGACGGAGCTCGCGATGGTGGACGTGCAGATGCCGCGCGCTCCTGCAGCCGCGCTGTCGGTCCTCGATGCTCGCGGCAACCCGCTGCTGGTTCAGGTACTCTCCACCGACGCGGCAACCCATCGTTATCGCTTGCTGGTCGAGGTCAAGGACGTCCCATCGCTCGGTTACGAGGTGCTGCACGTGGTGGGAGGCGGTCCCGGGGCCGAGACCGACCTGCAAGCGAGTGGATTGACGCTGGAGAACTCGCTGCTTCGACTGACCGTCGATCCCGGGACGGGTTGTATCACAAGTCTTTACGACAAGCGCACGAAGTTCGAATCGATTGCGGCGGGTGGCTGTGGCAACGAACTGGTCGCGTTCAAGGATACGCCGAAAGACTATGACGCCTGGAATATCGACGCGGACTTCGAGAAAGAGTTCACTCGCCTGGACAAGGTTGATTCGGTTCAACTGGTCGAGCAGGGGCCGCTGCGTGCGACGGTTCGAATCGTCCGCACCTGGCAGCACTCGAAGTTTGTGCAGGATGTCAGCCTGTATGCCGGCCTGGATCGCGTCGATGTTGCCAATTCCATTGACTGGCACGAGACCCACATCCTGCTGAAGGCGGCATTCCCGCTGGCCGCTGCGAGCCGCGAAGCGACCTACGAAATCCCCTATGGATCCATCGAGCGGCCGACGACTCGTGACAACAAGTGGGAGGCGGCGAAGTTCGAGGTGCCGGCCCTGCGTTGGGCAGACCTGGGAGATGGCAGCCACGGATTCAGTTTGATTAACGAATCGAAGTACGGCTACGACGCCAAAGGAAACGTGCTGCGGCTTTCCCTGCTGCGCTCCCCGACCTGGCCCGATCCGCAAGCCGACCGGGGACACCACCAATTCAGCTATTCCCTTTATCCGCACGCCGGAGACTGGAAGCGAGCGTTAACGGTGCGCCGCGGCTACGAATTCAACTACCGGCTACGCGCGTTACAGGTCGAGGCCCATGAAGGCCTGCTCCCTGCGCAACAAAGCTTTGTCGAGTTGCAGGGCAACAACGTCGTGCTCACGGCCCTGAAGAAGGCACAGGACGGCGACGGACTGGTGATGCGTTTCTATGAATGGGCGGGACAAAACGGTGAGGTGCACATTCGCCTGCCTCAAGGATTCACGAAGGCACAGATCACTAATCTGCTGGAAGATTCTCAAGGAGCGCCTCTGGCGCTTGCGGGAGATCAAATCACGGTGCCAGTTCACGCTTACGAGATCGTCTCGGTGCGCCTCGATTACAGACGTCGGCCGTAGCACGGTCGAACCGCATTCCATGCGAATGGCCGGGGCCGGCCTGGATTCGAGGTGAGCTGCAGGGTGCGCCTCGCTTCGATGTCCTCGCACGCCGCAGGTCCGGTCTGACATCCACGTCGTCCTGAACTGGCGCTTCGAGCTCGCATTCCTCAAATTCTAGTACCGACCGGAATAAAAACGCCTCCCGGCTGGTTATCCCATGTGAACGACCGAGCAAACACCGTGATGGCAAATCCTTTCGATCTCAAGACCGCACTTTTTGCAAAGCACGCACAACACGTTGCGCTGATTCATTTTCCAATTGCGCTGTTCATTTCCGCGGTGGCCTTCGACCTGATTGCCTATTGGACGAAGCGACGCGGCCCGGCGGAAACAGCGTACTACAACCTGCTGGCCGCTGCGATTTCAACGTTCCCGGTGCTCGTGACCGGAATGCTCGCCTGGCAGTTCCAGCTGGAGGGTCAAAAACTGAAGGGCATCCTGTTGCTGCACCTGGTGCTGGCGTGCGTATCGAGTGTGGCCATCTGGATGGCCTGGGGGGTGCATTTCCGCGGTCGGCGGCGCGCAGCCAGGTTGCCGAGTTATCGTCTGGCACTCGAGCTTCTGGGCGTCTGCATGGTCGCGCTGACCGGACACCTCGGCGGCTTTCTAAGCGGCGTAAACGGACCCGGCTAGGCGAGCCCCAGCCATCGTGAATCGCCTCTCGGCAGAGTCCGAATCCGAACAATCGACAGAACCGTGCCTTCCCTTTCCCTAAGGACTGAGGACCGAAGCCAGCACCACTGCGAGCGTTGCCGAACGATCGACTCCGACCAACCAGTGAGTCGCCTGCTGTGGCGTCGGCAACACACGGATCTGCGCTGCAGCAGAAAATAGCGAATTCGCCTCAACCTGCTCTTTTTGGGAGGGAATTTGGAATCATGAGTCTCGCCACCGCAGCACTTGCCACCGCCAGGGCCGCGCACAGGAACATGACAATTCGAAAGCCGAACACAAATGCAGCCTCAATCGCCTCCTTAACGGAGGTTCTGATGCCAGGATTGAGACTGGTTGGCACTTGCAGGCCAGCGAGTTTGACCTCGCCTGCGTGAAGTTCCCGCAGAGTGTCGTCAGGAAGCGGAAGTTGCGCGAGGCTGTGATCCAGATGGGAAGTGAAGGCTTTCACCATTGCAATTCCAAGCACCGCAATGGCGAGTACACCCGCGATGCGCGCAACCGCGTTGTTGATTCCGGAAGCCGCGCCCACTCGATCTTGATCTACCGAATTCATGACCACGGTGGTGAGAGGAGCCACCGTGACGGTCATTCCGAGCCCCAGAATAACCAGCGCCGGAAAAAACGACGTCCAGTACCTGTCTCCCACCGAAGGCAGCGCGAACAGAACGAAACCCAGTGCCGCACTGAGGGGGCCAACGGTCAGTGGCAAACGCGCACCATAGCGATCTACCAGTCCACCCGCCCAGCGAGAGAGGCAGAACATCAGCAGAATCAGAGGGAGGAGCGCGCCTCCGGCTGCGGTTGCGGAGTATCCCTGGACCTGGATCAGGTTCAGCGGCAACAGGAAAAAGAAAATTCCAATCGCCGAATACAACAAGAGCGTCAGAAGGTTCGCTCCACTGAAACTGGGAGATCGGAACAGCATCAGGGGGACCATCGGGGAGGAGGCGCCGGCCTCGACAAACGCAAATGCAACCAGACACGCCGAGCCAGCAAGCACACTTCCGAATACCAGAGGATTTATCCAACCCAGGCTCACTGATTCGATAAATCCGTACACCAGACCACCCAATCCAAGGCTGACGAAGGTCGCTCCCCACCAGTCGATGCGACCGGCAACCTTGCCTCGGCTTTCCGGAACCCGCCAGAGTGCGATCGCCACGACCGCCGCCGCAACGGGAACATTAATGAAAAACGCCCAACGCCAGGACGCATGCTCAACCAGCCAGCCCCCAAGAACAGGTCCGATGGCGGCAGTGATTGCCGTAAAGCCAGACCAGGTGCCGATCGCTTGCCCACGGTTCTTTTCCTCAAAAGACGCGCTGATGATCGTGAGGCTGCCGGGCACCAGCAGCGCGGCTCCCAGTCCCTGAATGCTCCGCGCGATGATGAGCTGCTGCATGGTCGAGGCCAACCCACAGGCCAGGGAGGACATGGCAAAAATCACCACGCCCAGTAAGAACATCAGCCGACGACCAAACAGGTCGCCAAGCGAGCCGCCAACCAGAATCCACGCTCCCAAGAACAGCCCGTAAGACTCGACCACCCACTGCACGTCCCCGACCGTGCCATGAAAACTGGCCTGGATGGCGGGCAGGGCGACATTGACGACCGTGCTGTCGATGAAAGCCATGCTGGACCCGAGAATGGTTGCCGTGAGTATCCAGGCTCTCGCCGCTTCCGCACACGGGGCTTCGGGGCCGACGGGCCGGATCAGAGCGTCATCGCAAGGCGTTCTCATCGATGGTATGGATGTATTTATCTCCGAACAGGGTTCCGGAAGATGAAGATTTTCGCCTGCCAGCATCGATCTGTCCTGATCGGAGACAATGATCCCGGGCGACTCTGGGTGGATGGCAAATGGCAAATTACCCCAATCCTTATTCTTCGCTCTTGCGCCAGGAGTTGCAGGCCAGAAACACCGCCTATGCCTCGGGCAGAAAGCTTCCGCACGCGCTCAGCTACGGGGAGCCGCCAGTGGTTGTCTACGAACCGTTTTCCGAGGGGCGGCGGCATGGAAATTTTCTGGATGCGAGTTATCGGGCAATCCTCGCGCGCCCTGAATGGAAAAGACGGCTGGACAAGGTACACACGCATGCAGCGCGATCTCTGCCGAGAGCAGAGCGGGTCTGGCGGGAACTGGACTCTTCCATGAGTTCCGACGCGCTGTTGATGAACGTGTTCTGCCATCCGAAAACCCTGAAGGACCGCGCGTTGCAATCGCTGCTGGGAATCGAGGGCGCGCCTACACCAGAGTTCGGATTCAGGGCCAGGGTTTCCCTGCTCAACGGCCAGGCGGATCGGACGGAGGTGGACATGAAACTCGGCACATTGCTGGTGGAGTCCAAGCTTACGGAAGCGGACTTTCAGAAGGTGAAGGACGCGATTGTCGAACGTTATCGCGATTTGCCCGACGCTTTTGAGCAGCATACGCTGCCGAAAGTCACGGGCTGCTACACCTCCTACCAACTGATCCGCAACGTGCTGGCCGCGCATGCCCTCGATCTCAATTTCTGCGTAATTCTGGACGCCCGCCGTCCCGATCTCAAGGAGGCCTGGTACACCATCCTGTCGTGTGTGAAGAACGCAGCGCTTCGAACCAGGTGCAAGGTGCTGACCTGGCAAGAACTCAGTGAAGCACTTCCGACTGAACTTCAGGAGTTCCTGGATATCAAGTACGGAATGGTTGCGTCCGGGCAACACCCATCAGCCGTGGGGGAACACGATCACTGATCTCGCGTCCCCTCCCTTGCATACTCTCGTCGGTCCCAGTAACCGAAGGGGGGGCCGCGCGGGGTCTAGCGACTCTCGTAAACGCTTTGACCATCAACAAACGTGTGGAGTACCCGCACCTGTTTCAGCTCATCAGAGGGGACTGCAAGCACATCGCGGTCGATGACGATAAAGTCGGCGAACTTCCCCACTTCCAGAGAGCCCTTCTGCTTCTCCTCGAATCCGGCATACGCTCCGTTTCGGGTGTACATCTCCAATGCTTGCGTGACCGTGACTCTTTCGTCCGGGGAGAGCACTTTCCCGCTGTTGACCTCTTGTCGAACTACCGCTGCCCAGAGTCCCCACCAGGGACTGATCGGAGTCACCGGCGTGTCGGAACCCGCGCCCGCTACGATGCCGTGATCGAAGTACGATTTCGTAGGGTAGGCCCAGCGCGCCCGTTCGAACCCGTAGCGCTCGAAATAACTGCCGATCCAGTAGACGAACGCAGGATCAGCATCCACCACCACGTGCTGCTCCGCAAGACGTTGCAGAAGCCTGGGTGTGGAGATGCCGCAATGAATGACACGAAAGCGGGGATCCTGCAGGTTTAGTTTCTTGACGGTCGCTGCGTACCCGTCGAGCACCTCGTCAATCGCGCGATCCCCGATGGCGTGCGTCGAGAGTTGCCAGCCAGCCGAGGCCAGGATGTACTGTGCTTTCTGAAGGTCTTCCGGCTTCCAAATGAGCAGGCCGAGGTTCGACTGAGGCTGGCCCACCGGCGCAGGCGGATAGATCGCCGCTGTGCGCGCTCCCATCCCGCCATCGGAAAACATTTTGACGGCTCCAAACTTCAGATGGTCATCTCCAAAGCCGGTGTGCACTCCCATGCGAGCCAGTTCCTCGGCGTCTGAAATCTTTGCGACACCGGGTGCCATCAGCACTCGAATTTTGAGATCGCCTCGTTGATGAAGCTGTTGGTAGCCGCGAATCTCGTTGCTGAATGAGCGCACACCATCCCAGATGTCGTGAATCGTCGTCAGTCCGACTTCGGCAGCGCTCTGGGAGGCGAGTGCGGCAGCTTTCACAAAGAACTCAGGAGGATCATCGGGAATTTTCTCGCCCACCAGCCGCATGGCGTTGTCCTTGACGATCCCGGTCAGTTCCCCTTGGTCGTCGTGCTCAATAACGCCACCGTCCGGGTTCGGAGTGTCTCGCGCAATGCCCACGATTTTGAGGGCCGCGCTGTTGGCCACGCCCAAATGCCCGGTGACGTGTTCCAGGTATACGGGGTTGTTGGGCGAGACTGCATCCAGATCCTGCCGAGTAATGTAGCGGCGTTCGGCGAGCTTCGCATCATCCCAGCCGGTCCCCTGAATCCAGGCTCCAGGACTCACACTCGCCGCACGTTTCTGGACAGCGGCAATCACATCCGGGATCGTTTTGATCTCGGGATAGGCGAGATCAATTTCGTTGCGAAGCACTCCCTCGGCCCAGAGGATGGCATGGGTGTGGACATCGATCAAGCCGGGAAGCACGGTGCGGCCGGCCAAATCCAAAACCTTGGTGTGCGCCTCGACGCAGCGCGCTATCTCAGGATCGCTTCCAACCGCGACGATTCTTCCGTCGCGCACCGCCAGTGCGGCAGCAATTCGTCGAAACGAATTCATCGTGATGATGTGTGCATGCTGGACGACCAGATCCGCCCCCGCGCATTCTGCGGCTTCAACCCGTTTCGCAATCAGCGACGTGCCAAAAATCACGAAAGTCCCTATAATGCGCAGCCAATGTTTCCACAGTCCCGTGTTCAACCCATGCCTCCTCTGATCGACTGGTCATTATCCACGGCCTTCCGACGAATGCCACACCCGAAACGTGGAGAACCCGCCAACACCCGCTTCTCGATTTCCACAAAGCCCCGAGAGCAGGTGTCTCAAGCGGCCCGGCATTTTCTGTACTTGCTTGCGATTTTGATTGCGGCTGTAGCCCTCGGTCACTCGCAAACGACAATCGCCATCACGCACGTCACGATCATCGACGTGACCGGGAAGCCTACGCAACCCGACATGACCGTCATCATCGAGGGTGGGCGCATTGCTGAGATTGGGCGCAGCGGTCAACTGAAAGCACCCAAGGGGGCGCGTGTCATCGACGCCCCTCGGAAATATCTCATCCCTGGCCTGTGGGATATGCACGTCCACATGGTGTTTGGCGATTGGCTGCCCAAGGATGAGAAGGTGATCCTGCCCCTGTTTGTCGCCAACGGTGTTACCGGCGTTCGCGATATGGGCGGCGACCTGGAGGTGTTGAGGGACTGGCGTTCGCGGATCGAAGCGGGCAGACTGCTGGGTCCGCGCATGGTGATTGCGGGTCCAATGCTCGACGGTCCCGTCCCACGCTTCCCCAGTTCCGCACCCATCAAGGACGCTGCCGATGGCCGGAAAACCGTGGACGACCTGAAGCGGAGTGGGGTCGATTTCATCAAGATCCAGTCCCTGATTCCCCGCGACGGCTACTTCGCCGCCGCGGATGAAGCGAAGAGACTCGGCCTCCCTTTCGTCGGCCATGTGCCTGACGCGGTGCGCGCTGTCGAAGCCTCCAATGCCGGGCAAAAAAGCATCGAGCATCTGACCGGAGTCTTTGAAGGATGCTCTCCCGTCGAAGACGAACTGATGAAAGGTCCGAAGGGGCCTGGCAAGTTTGTTGCAACCTACGATGAAGCGCGGGCTGACAAGTTGTCCGCTCTGTTCGCAAAGAACCAGACGTGGCAAGTGCCAACCCTGGTCTGGGAACACGGGCAATGGCTGATCGACGAGCGCGACTTCAGAGATGACCCGCTCACGAAATACGCGCCCGCAGCCTGGGAAAAACGTACCTGGCCCATGTTCACCAGGGACATCCTCAAGGACATGGACACCGATCCCGCTCCCGTGCGCGAACGATTCGTGCAGATGGAACTGGAGATGGTTAACAAGCTGCATCGGGTGGGTGTGCCCTTCATGGCCGGCACCGACACGGCGGCCGGAGTGCACGTGTTTCCGGGCTTCAGCCTGCACGAGGAGCTTGGATTTTTCGTGAAAGCCGGGTTCACTCCGCTGGAGGCCTTGCAGACCGCCACCCTCAATCCGGCGGAGTTTCTGGGACGGGTCGCTGACACGGGCACCGTGGACAGGGGGAAACGCGCTGATCTGGTGTTGTTGGACGCGAACCCTCTCGCCGACATTCACAACACCCAGAAAATCAACGCCGTCGTCCTGAACGGGCGGTTTTTCTCCCGCAAGGAATTGGATGAGATGCTGCGTAACATCGCAGTTGCGGCAGCAGCGTCCAAATGAGTCGCAGTCGAGACCTGAAGACTCTACAAAAGGGACACGCTCTTGAACAAGACCGCAACCCACACGAAGCTGCACGTCGTACCGCTGATCTTCTTCGTCGCAATTGGGTTCGCACAGGAACCCAGGCCGGCGACCATTCTGGTCGACGCAACTCAGGCGCCAATCGGCATGCTGCACGCGCACCTCACGCTTCCGGCAACGCCCGGACCGATGGTGATTTCTTACCCCAAATGGATCCCCGGCGAACATGCCCCGAGCGGTCCGATCAACCAGGTTGTTCGCCTCATGTTTTCCGCAGGCGGCAAGCAACTCGGGTGGCAACGCGACGACCTCGAGCCATTCAGCTTTCATCTTGCGGTCCCGGCGGGCACGAACGAAGTGGAGGCTGATTTGGACTTTGCCTGCGAAATCGGAGCCGAAGGCTTCACACCGGCGATTTGCTCCTCGCAGAACGAACTGGTGCTTAATTGGAACCTGGTCATTCTCTACAATCCGTCAACTGCCATCGACCGTAGTCCCATCACCGCCACGCTCCGGCTGCCGAAAGGATGGCGCTACGGCACGCCGCTGGCTGTCGAGAAAGAAGATGGTGCCGAAGTCCACTTCCAGAGCACGTCGCTGAAGAACCTGATCGACTCCCCGGTGATCACCGGCGAACACTTCCAGACATTCTCGCTCGGCGGCGATCACCCAGTGGACATGGACATGATTGCGGAGACTGCGGAAGGTTTGCAGATCACGACAGACCAGAAAGCACATTTTGCGAACCTGGTTGCCGAGACAAGCGCACTTTTTGGAGGCTCGCGCTACCAGCGTTACCACCTGCAACTCTCGCTGGGCGATGAGATCGATCACTACACGTTGGAACACTTCCAGGCCAGCGAGAATCGGATGCCCGACCACGGATTGCTGGATCCACGAATCCTGCTGACTTCCGGGAGTCTGGTTCCGCACGAGTACGTTCACTCCTGGAACGGAAAATTTCGCCCTCCGGCGAACCTGGACAATGCGACCTACCTGATTCCGGTGAACGGATCGCTGTTGTGGGTATACGAGGGGCTGACGGACTATTACGGCAACGTCCTGGCGGCTCGCAGTGGCTTCTGGACCGAGGAGCAGTTCCGCCAATCCCTCGCGATCGATGCGGCGCAGATGGCCACGCATCCGGGCCGTACCTGGCGCTCTCTGCAGGACACGACCACGGGATCGCAACTGCTGTATAACGCTCCCCTGGCCTGGTCGGCCGCGCGGCGAAGCACGGACTTTTACCCCGAGAGCGGCTTGCTGTGGCTGGATGCGGACACCATCATCCGCGAACGCACGAAGGGCGCACGTTCCCTCGATGATTTCTGCCGTCTCTTCTTCGCGCCGCAGGATGGGCGCAGACCGACGCCGTACACCTTCGAGGATGTGGTCGCCGGAATGAACGCCGTGTCGCCCAACGACTGGGAGTCATTCTTCCACTCGCGTCTGGACTCGACCAGCCCGAATCCTCCTTTTGACGGAATTACCCGAAGCGGGTGGAAGCTCAGCTACTCGGAGGATAAATCAGAGCTGATCGAGGATCTCCAGCAGACACGCAAGATCGACTTGCTGTGGCCCCTGTGGGAGAAGATGGACTTCACAGATCTCCGCTATTCGATCGGACTGCTGATTTCCGACAATGGAACCGTCCTCGACTCCTCTCCGGGGATGGCCGCTTACGAAGCCGGGATTGTCCCGGGGATGCGGATCCTGACTGTGAACGGGCTCAGGTTTTCGATCCCGGCAGTGGAAGCAGCAGTACGCAAGAGTAAGAACGGCACAGCTCTGGAGTTTCTGGCGGCCAACGGATCATTCGCGGTTTCCGCGAAGCTGACCTATCACGAAGGAGCAAAATATCCGCGACTGGAGCGCGACCCGTCACACTCCGATCTTCTCCGCCAGATTCTGGCACCCGTGATGCGGCGATCGGGTCCTTAATGCGGGGTATCAGTTTTTCGTGCTTGACACCGTTCGCGCACCTGATTCACTGTAGGCAGCGTTCTTGAGGGGAAATTCAGTAAAAAATCAAAGCAGCAGTTTTCTCAGCGGTCAACGTTGAGGAAAAACTGTGTGCTGGTACGCAGAACCTGGGGAAACGGGTTCAGCAAGTCAGAATCCCGCCGGCTACGCGCTCAGTGAAGTGTCTTCATCATTATCATTTTGCTTTTCTCGCGAGGGGGAACTATGAATCGTCCGACGGTTTCGACGATCGTGTTGCGGTGCGCGCTCGGGGGCTTGATCCTTGCTGCGCAGTCTCTTGTGTTTGCTCAAACCGCCACCGGCAGCATTTTGGGAACAGTCAAAGACCCAACCGGGGCGACGGTCGCGGGCGCAACGGTGGTGATCAAGTCGGTCGCAACCGGCACGTCGCGGTCCATGACGACCACGGAGGCGGGAACATATTCTGCCGTGGCCCTTGTCCCCGGCGACTACGCGCTCACCTACCAAGCACCCGGCTTCAGTACCGGCGAGCAGATCCTCACGGTTGCGGTCGGAGTGACGGCGAATGGTGATTTCAGTCTCCGAGTGGGCAGCGGCACGACCAAGGTGGAGGTCACGTCGGACACCCTGACACCTGTCAACACCGTGCAAGCCGTGGTGGAGGACGTTCAGGTTGCCCAACAGATTGAGGAAATCCCGCTCAACGGCCGCAACTTCCTCGATCTCGCGCAGCTCAATGCGGGCGTGCAAATCCAGGACGGTGGCAACCTGGATCCGACCAAGCAGGGATTCGCCGGCATCTCTTTGCAGGGTCGCTCCGGCCGTTCGACGCGAATTCAAGTCGATGGCATTGATGTCAGCGACGACACCGTGGGCACGACAACCATCAATTTGTCGGAAGAATCGATTCAGGAATTCCAGGTCACGCAGTCGAATCAGGATCCTGCCAATAGCGTATCGTCATCCGGGGCTGTGAATGTCATCACGCGCTCGGGCAGCAATAACATGCACGGCAGCGCCTTTTACCTGTACCGCAACAACTCGATGTCAGCGCCCATCAATGGGCTGAACCCGCCATTTAACCGCAGCCAGGTGGGTCTTCGGGTGGGCGGTCCAGTTATCAAAGACCGCTTGTTCTGGTTCGCAAACTACGAACATACCTTGCAGCACGGCACTACGTTCGCGTCGGCCCCTCCGCCTTTCTCGAATTTCAGTGGCGCCTATCAGTCTCCGGACCACGAAACGCAAGCCACGGCACGGCTGGATGCCAACCTCTCCAACACGTGGCGCCTTTTTTATTCGCTGCACTTCGATCAGATGAATCTGATCACCGGATTCGGCGGAATCCTGTTCTCGCCGTTTGCCAATCGCAATTACAACTCAACCCATACTGTCGGACTGGACGGTACAACTGGACGCGTGGCCCACAGTTTCCGGGTAGGATTCCTCAACTACCGAAACTACATCGTCGATGCACGAGCCCAGGTTCCCGGCATTCCGAATCCCTTCGCCAACGGAGAGTCGGCGGGCATCGCGATCGGCACCGGTGGGGATCCTTATTGTGCCTTCGGAATCAACCAACTTTGTCTCGGGCCCAACTGGCTCGCGCCCCAAACCACCCTGCAACACACGCAGGAAGTGCGCTACGACGGTTCGATCCCTTACCGCAGCCACACCTTCCGCTACGGCATGGAGTTCGAAAACATTCCGCAGGCAGGGCTTTCCAGTTTCAGCGGGTACGGGCCAATTCTGAGCGGCCTGACCGGTACCGCCACGAACACGCTTCCGGGTGGGGATTCGAACCCCCTCAACTACCCACTCTCTGCCATTGAACTGGGCAACGGGCTCGGATTCGCTTCCGAGAAACCTGGCCTCGGCTTTCCACATGGCGGTTTCGCTGGAAAACGATTCGGAATCTATGGAGCCGACTTCTGGAAGGTCAAGCCGAACCTCACGTTGACGCTCGCCCTGCGCTATAACCACATCTCGGGCCGCACCGACAGCGACGCTCGTGGTCTTCCCATCCTTGAGAGCTTGGTCCCCGGATCAAGTCATGCCCCCAGGCAGCCCAATCTGAACTTCGCTCCGCAAGTTGGAGTGGCCTGGGATCCCTTCAAAGACGGGAAAACTTCCGTTCGCATGGGTGCGGGATTCTTCTACGACAACTTCCTGGTGGAAAACCTGATCTTTGATCGTCCCTTGCGGATTCCCGCCGGCCTCGCCAACAGCACACCGGTGCTGACCAGTGGCCTGGTACCGGGAACCAACATCGACATAACGCCCTTGATCGGCCAGCCCATCGGCAATGTGGTCGACCAGGTGGTAGCCGCACAGGCTGCCTACCAGGCTGCGAATGTGCAGGCAGCACAGAACTTCAATCCGAATGGTACTCCTGGATTCGAAGACCCGAACGTATTCAACTTCAATACCCAATATGGCTTGCTGGCTCCAAACCTGAAATTGCCGCGCTCGGTGACATTCAACATCGGCATACAACGCAATATCAAAGGTGGTCTGTTCGTCTCCGTCGACTACATTCGGAACGTCAACACTCATTCCCTGCTGAATCACGACGTCAACTACGTCGGAGCCGCAAATACGTTTAACGCCACGGCCGCGCAAGCCGCCATCAACGCCACGCTGCAGGCGTGTGGCGCAACGAACATCGATGCCGCGATAAAGGACTGTTCACAACTGCACCCCGGCGGCGCAACCATTGCGGACTTTGCCGGCAAAGGCCTGGGCAGTCCCGCCAACGGCCTCTACGTCCAGACCATCGTCCCCAACAACGGCTTCGCATTTGCCGGCAAGAACCCGAATTTCGGCCAGATCATGCTCAGCGACACGATCGGCCGCTCCGTATATAACGCGGTGCAGGTTCGCTTCAAGCAGGATGTGGCCCACCCGTTCCGGGGTGTGCACCAGTTGACATGGGCCGCCAACTACAATCTGTCACGCAACAGCTCGACCGCACCCGATCAGGACGTCGTCTACAACCAGAACGCTCACGACAATTTCAGCCCCCTCCACTACTTTGGACCGAACGCACTGGACCGCACCCACATGTTCAGCTTTGTGAGCACTTTTGACTTTGTCGGCGGCCTCCGGCTTACAATGCTGACTCGCGTGAACAGCGCGCTCTCCAACACTCTGACGATTCCTCTGGGCTGCGGCTGCCCGGCGGAGATTTTCTATTCCGACGTGACCGGCGACGGGACTGGTGGCGACGTGCTTCCAGGCACCAACGTTGGCGCCTTCGGACGCAGTGTGAAAGTCGGCAACCTCAATCACACGATCACCAGTTTCAATAACAAGTATGAGGGCGGCCTTACCCCTGCCGGCCAGGCCGTCGTGAGTGCCGGTCTCATGACGGCGACGCAACTACAACAACTCGGCGGTGTAGTTCAGCCCATCGCACTTGCCCCGGCAGGACAAGTCGGAATCGACAACTTCGTCGCGAACGATCTCCGTGTGAGCTACCTGTTCCACGTCTATCACCTGTGGCACGCACTCGGAGAATCAACGGTGCTCGAGCCCAGCCTCGACATCTACAACGTCGCCAACAAGGCGAACTTCGATCCGCCGGCAGGCTTCATCACCTCACCTCTTCGCGGGGTGCTGGACGGATCCCCTGGCTCGGCGAACGGGACGATAGCCTCGGCTCGCACCAATCGGTACGGCCTCGGTTCCGGCGTCTTCTCACAGGGTGTTCCTCGCGCGCTGGAGGTCGGCATGCGCTTGACGTTCTGAGTAATCGGTCATGGAGTACGGGGAGTTGGCTCGAATCCGTTGCAGGCAAGCCCACAGCACCGTGGTTCGCCACTCGGTCCCCGGGTCCTAATGCTACCGACCGGGTTAAGCTGGGGCAGCAAAGGTCATCTGATTAATACACTCGTCGGATGGCAGGTTCAGGAAGGGCGACTGCTCCAGTTGCGAGCAGAGGCCCTGCCGCAACGCGTCGTCGAAGACAGGATCGGCTGTGGTGTTGGTGAAATCAGCCAGCACGATCTTGTCTCTTTCGCTGAGCTTGGCTTGATGGCGGGAAACGAAGATCCAGCTCAGCAGAATCGCGATCGACGTCAAGCCCGCCGCCAGCCACCAGCGAAGAGATCCGACCGGCTCTTTGGGTGCAGGCGGAACTTCGGCCGCGAGCTCAATTTTTGAAGTCTGCTGGATCGCAGGGGCGCTTTGCCGTTGTCTCGGTGCTCCGTGACCGGGGCAACAAAGCGATATCCCCGCTTGGGGACGGTCTCGATGTATTGCTGGCCTCCGGGAGTTTCGCCCAATTGCTTTGCGCAATGCGGAGATATTGACCGTGAGGTTGGCCTCTTCCACAAAACTGTCAGGCCAAACCTAGCGCATGAGCTCGTCCTTCGTGAGAAGGCAGCCATTGCTTTGAATCAGCGCGACCAGGATTTCGAACGATTTCGGCGACAGCGAGACGGACTTGCCCTCGCCTAGGAGGAGATGCTCGCCAGGGGCGCAGCGAAACTTTCCGAATTCGTACAAGACCTGTGTTTCCAGGGGCATGACTGCCTTTGGAACTTCTTTGGAGTTTTCCTAGAAATTTCTAACGAGCCGCCAAGGACGATTTTGGGCGGCATCGCCTAGCTTGCACCTGGGACGGGCGGTCTCGCGAAATTAGGTCAGATTCTAGTGCAAGCTGTGGGGTGCCACAAGAGTCTGAATGACACCCCCAGGGAGCAAAGGCCCCCACCCCTCGACCCAGAAGGTGAAGACACGAGGTCGAGTGCAACTTGCGTAGTGAGGACTCAGCGATGACAAAGTTTTTACAAACCGTGGGTATTCACCGTCATCCAATGTGGAAGCACCGGGGGCGCGCAACAACCGGGTCTCGCCCTTTCAACCTGTCGTGTCGCTTCATTTGTTTCGGAGCTCATCAGTCCGACGCCGAATTGCGCACACGGCTCGGACCGGAAATAAAAGGATGTCAAGCACTCCTAGACCGACGCGATATTCGTCTCTGTCCCTCAAAGACGTCGTCTGTCTCTGTGCCGGGCCTCGCGATGACGCGGCCTGGGAAGAGTTCGTTTCCCGGGTGGGAAGGCCCATCAGCCTCGTCATTATGCGCACGGCCTCCCTGTGGGGCAAGCCTTCACGGGCCCTGGTGGAGGACCTGATCCAAGTAATCTACCTCAAGCTCTGGGAAGGCGGCAGCCGGCTCTTGCGGGACTTTGCTGTCCTACGTCCCGAAGCGATTTTGGGATATTTAAAGAAAACTGCGGCCAATGCCACGCATGACTATTTCAAGCATGGCCGGAGTCAATCATCCGGGGGTGGCGAACCTCATGTTTCCACGAGCGATGTCGACCCAGAGGCGGGGGAAGAGGTTCATGGAAGTCCAGAGAGAATCGCTCTCGAAGTCTTTCTGAATGAGATCGATGAACACCTGAAGCGTCGCTTGATCGGGCCCGACCAGGAGCGCGACCGTATGATTTTCTGGCTGTACTTCCGCCAAGGAATGAGTACCAAAGAAATTGCCTCCCTGCCGAGCATCGGACTGGGTGCCAAGGGAGTTGGAAGCGTGATTGAACGGCTGAAACATGGTATTCGGGAGCAGATCCTTGGGATCGGTTCCGGCTCGCACGATGACGTGGAGTACAGCCAAAAGCAAATTTCTTCGGAAACTCGTATTGGTTATTAAGGGAGTGTCCGCATTTGGGACGTCCATTCGATAGGCATATCGATAACAAAGAGCTTTGCGCTCTCGTGCCCTCGCCTTCGGAGACCGGGCAAGATGCGCCTGCGCTTTCTCCGGACGCCCTGCGCGAGGCCGAGCGTCACGTGGGGTCTTGCCGGGCTTGCAGCAGTAAGGCGTCGAAATACTGGCAACTCGTGAACGGATTCTCGAATGTGGCGGTCTCGGAAGGTGCAGCGCCGGGAACTGACTGCCCCAAAGATAAAGATGTCGACTGGGGTGAAGTGGCGGCGGGACTCTGGCCGGAGTTGAAGACAACCCAGTTGATCATGCATGCCGCGCTCTGCGACCACTGCGGACCCCTGCTTCGTGCTGCTGCGTCGGTGAACGACGGCCCGACGCCCCAGGAAGATAAACGGCTCACGGAACTGATGGCGCCGTCGCGGTCGGCGTTGAAGCCTAAGGGAGAACTCGCTCCGTTCGTCTTTTTGCGACCTCCTTTCTCGCAGCCATTTCTGCGGTGGAAGATGTTTGTACCCGCGTTAGCGGTGATGGTGATTGTCGGAGTGCTAGGCACGAGACCACCGTCAGCACCAACGACAGTCTCTGGGTCGAAGTTTGCCGAATTAGCGGTTCGTACTCACCGGCAGCAGGCTCAGGGAAAACTTGCGCTCGAGCTTCGCTCGGACTCGGCGCAGGCGCTCAATGAATGGGTGAAAGCGAAGTCGCAGTTTTCCCTGGCCCTGCCGGTGTCGCCCGCGATCCCTGGCGAGGAGCGGCCTTACCGTCTGGAAGGTGGGCGACTGGTGCCAATCGGCGGCAGGACCGCTGTCTACATCGCTTACCAGATGCAGACGGGCCTTGTGAGCTTGATGGTGACGCCCGATTCAGTGGCCGTCGCCTCCGGAGGAGTGGTGGTCGATTTCACGAAGGTGAGTTTTCACTATGCCACGGTCGAGGGCTACAAGGTTGTGACCTGGTCCGTGCATGGGCTGACTTATGCGCTGGTTTCCCGGGAAGGAAATAACACGCAACGATCCTGCATGGTTTGCCATTCCGCCATGAGAGACCGCGATCTAAGTCAAACGCCGGCTCCTTTACGTGCTGAGCGAAATACGGTTGAGCCCGTGTGGCAATAGCTGCTGCTATGTATACAGAATGACTCAGCGCCCGCGCCCGCGGAAAGACACCTTGGGTCGACCTTCGATTTTGCGCCCATCCAGTCCGCAGCCGGCGATTTCTCAGGCACCAAGACGCGCGGTACGTTCTATTTTGTTGAGATCGAAGAAATTGATTTCTGCCTCATCGTTGTCGTAGCGCAATCATTGCCCGACGAAACCTCCTGCTTTCTGTGCGATCGCCAAGCACATCCCTGTACGCCACGAACAAGTTTGCTTCTGTGAAAAGCAAACTCTCTCGAGTTCTCGTGATGTCTAGTGAGGCCGATTACGCCTTCCGAGTACCGTTCAGTAGAGGCACTAACAACTAGACCATGTAAGGCTGTTTTGCTTCGCAAGCGGTGACGAGACAAGCCCGCGAGCTAGTTGTGTGTCTTAGCAGACTCAACCGTTCGCAACCCGTGAAATAACACAGAGAAATTGGAGGACAAATAGATGAGCTACAACTTTGGTCAGAAAAGCAACAAAACTGCGCGAGTCCGGAGCCTGTTCGCGACCGCTCTCGTGTTTGCATGTGCATTCGGCACGGTCAGTCAGGCGGCGGCGCAAGTCACGCCCCCACCCACTCCTGACGCCATTGCAGTACCGGCGGCGAACTCTCCATACTTGGTCGGCCACGCCTTCGGCACCCAGGGCTATACTTGCCTGCCCACGAGTACTGGTGGCGCTGCCTGGAACCCCACCGCGCGCCCCGAAGCCACCCTCTTTACGGATCTTTTCGGGCAGCAGTTCCAGATCATCACTCACTTCCAGAGCCCCGATTTGAACCCTAACAGCATCGCCCCCAACCCGCTGCCCCTCGGGGGCAACGCGACGTGGCAGAGTTCCCTCGATAGCAGCAGGGTGTGGGCAGTAAAGAAGAGTGGGATCGATGCCGGCTCCGACGCCGAGAGCTGCCCGAATACCGGCTCGATTCAATGCCTCTTGTTGCAGTCAATCGGGAACCTGAAGGGGCCTACGGGCGGTAACCTCCTGGCCAAAGCCACCTTCATCCAGCGCTTAAACACCAGAGGGGGAGCTGCTCCCACCACTGCCTGCACAGTTGGTCAGACTCAACTGGTGCCTTACACGGCCGACTACTTCTTCTACCGAGCGGACAAACAATAGGTTCACTTTCCTTAACCGAGGAGGCGGGTTGTGCACGCGGAGTCTCACCATCGTTGGTGCTCTTCGCGCGCACGCCCCACTGGTCAAGGCTCAGCGAGGTCGGGAACCACGATGCCTCGGCAGCAGCGGCAGGTTAACCAAACCGGACACCTCGCACGCGCTACAAGCATGAAGAAACGGAGCAGCCTTGAAACGCAAGACTTTATTCCACGCAACCATTTTCGGGTTCGTCCTGTTGCTCGGCACCATGAGTGCCGTCGCACAGACCGACTCCTACCAACAAACGAATCTGGTCTCTGACATGGCCGGGGCAGGCGCACACACCGACCCCAAACTCATCAACCCTTGGGGGATTTCCTTGTTCCCCGGCGAGCCATGCTGGATTTCCGACAACAACAGTGATTACTCAACTGTTTACGATGCCAACGGTGTTACACAGCTTGCCCCGGTGCTGATTCCGGCGCCACCCGGGCACAATGCACCCGCTACTCCCACCGGGACGGTGATCAACATAACGAATCAATTCAAGGTTGGAGGTGCTCCCAGCCAGTTTCTCTTCGCGAGCGAGCGCGGCACCATCTCTGGCTGGAACGGCACGGGTAACGCGATCCTTACCGTTGACCATTCGACCGCGGGCGCCGTTTACAAGGGAATGGCGATCTTGAGTCCTGCTTGCTGCGCAACTTACCTCGTGGTCGCAAAGTTCCACAGTGGGCTCATCGACCCCGCGTTTAGACGGGTCCCAGGGGTCGGCACCACCCACAGCCTTCCTGTTCACCAGAATCGTTCGGCGTTGGAACCCACCTCTTAGTTGGTGGGGATGTTGCAACAGTTGGGCATCGACAACTCCGGCCCGCCGATAGAACTGGTCTGGCTCTCTGATCTGGTCGTTTTTAGCGCTCCCCAATTTTCCCGCCGCTCTACTCTCAGTGGGAGTCTTACCCAGGCAGGCAAGCTGGTCCTATGGGCTCAAATGACTTGTAGGTGAGCACGAACTCCTGGTGTCCGAGGCTCTCGGAGCAACTCTGCGTCCCCGAGGCCACCTCCAACACCTTGCGGTAGATTTCCTCGCCGACTTCATCCACGCTGGCTTCCAATCGCAGGATCTTCCCCGCGTTAATGTCCATGTCATCGCTCATGCGCTGATAGGTTTCGGGATTGGCGCAAATCTTGATCACCGGCGAAATCGCAGAGCCCACTACTGAGCCTCGTCCGGTAGTGAACAAAATCACGTGGGAGCCACAGGCAATCAGTTCCGCAATTTCCGCATTGTCGTTAATATTGGGGAATCCAAAGAGGGGTTCGCCATCCGGCACGACATCCAACAGATACAGCCCGCCCTTACGGGGGACGTCACCGGGCTTGATGAGCCCCGAGATGGGTGAATCGCCACTCTTGCAATACGCTCCGATCGACTTTTCTTCGATCGTGGTCAGTCCGCCCTCGGCGTTGCCGGGCGCAAAACTGGCGTGCCCCATTTGCTTGTAGTAGTGCGCTGCTTTTTCGACTGACGTTTTCAACTCGTGGCCAAGCTCCGGTGTGACCGCGCGGGCAGACATGACGTCTTCCAGTCCGATCATTTCGCCGGTTTCCTCGAAGATCGTGACCGCGCCGTGCTTGACGAGAATGTCGAAGGCGCGTCCCACTGCGGGATTGGCGGAGACTCCGCTGGTGGCGTCCGATCCGCCGCACACAGTTCCCACCACCAGGTCGTTCACGCGCAGGGGAGCGCGCGGTACTTCCGCAATCTGCTGGAGCGCCTGCTCAACCCAGGCCTTCCCCGCCTCGATGGATTTCCTTGTTCCCCCGGTTTGCTGGATGACCACGGTTCCCACGGGTCGGCCGGTCTTTGCAATATTTTCAGCGAGGCGATGCCGATTGAAGCTTTCACATCCTAGGGACAGCAGCAGCGCACCGCCGACATTCGGATGCGTACACAGAGTGTTCATCATCCGGTCAGCGTAGGCGTTGGGGTAGCACCCTCCGAAGCCGATCAGATGAACCGGTTGGCCCCGGAACGCGTCCACGATCTCGCGAGCCACGTGGTGAGCGCATTCCACGAGGTAGGCGACAACGATGCAGTTGCGGATTCCTTTTCTTCCGTCCGAACGAAGAAAGCCCTGCAGCGCGTGGGCGTTACTTGACGAAGACATGATCGTTGTCCAGAGTGTAGGTCGCGAGATAGTCACTCTTCAGGTTGTGCAGGTGAATGTGGCCTCCTGCCGGAATCGTTTCTTTGGCCGAACCAATCGGGACACCACACTTGTATATCCTCTCTCCGGCGTCAATATCGCGGACTGCGACCTTGTGTCCGATTGCAATGCTTTGCGTGAACACAACTTCGCGTCCATCAATGATGTCGCGATCCCCAGGCATCACGGACGCGACCACGATAACCACGTTATCGTCGCGATGAATGCGCAGCAGCTTCCGTGACTTCCCCTCGGTTTGCATCAAAACTTCCCGTACTGCAGGTAAGCCTGAACCGGGTCAACGCCCTGCAAAATCGCCTTGCGCACGAGATTCTCCTTGCGCAGGACCTCTTCGGTCTCTTGCACTACTTCCGAAGCGATTGCAGCCGGGATGACCACGATTCCGTCCCGGTCCGCCAGCATGTAGTCGCCGGTGAGCACGGTGACTTCGCCGACCTGAATCGGCCCGCCCAAAACGGTGGGAGCCCACTTGCCTACCACATCCACCGGAGTGAAATACTTGCAGAACACCGGAAAGCCCAAGGCCTCAATGAACGCCGAATCGCGGCATCCGCCATCCACGATGTAGCCGAGCACTTTCTTGTGGAGCAGCGTCTCGGCAGACAGTTCTCCCATGTATGCCAGGGTGTGGTCATTGGGCTGACAGACCAGCACGGTGTTCCCTGGCGCCTTGGACAAAAGTTCGCACCACCGAAGAAGGCTTCCGTGCGCATCCAAAGAATCATCACGCCTACCCTCAATCGTAAACACCGGACCGGCAAGCCTGTGGTGGAGATTCAGTGGGCGGATGTATTGCGGGAGGGTCTGCTTGGGAAGGGCTTTCGCCCTCAGCACGTCAAACACGGCTCCGCTGTAGCAGCCTTGTAATCGTTCGGCGAGCGATCCCAGTTGTGTCATAAGGGCATGTGTTTACTTCTGCAGTTGGTCCTTGAACTTCGCAGGGTCACGATACTTCACGGTCTGCAAGTGTTCGCAATACAGAACCAGTTCTCCCGGCATTTTGAATACTTCGTACGAGACCTTCACCATTCCCATTTCTGGGTATCGAGGCCACTTCTCAAGCTGCGTGCGGATGGTGTAAATCGTGTCTCCAACAAACACTGGTTTAATGAAGCGCAGTTTGTCGTATCCGTAGCTGAAGGTGTGGATGTTGTTGTGCGCCATGAGCCCAAGTCCCAGGCTGAATACCATGGCGCCCGCCACCAAGCGTCTCCCGAAGACTCCTTCTTCTTTGGCGAAGACATCGTCGGCCACGTAGGGATGCATGTCGAGAACCATCGCATTGAACAACATGCTTTCGCCTTCGGAGATTGACCGGCGGATCGAACGCGCGCGCTTACCTACCTCGAAGTCCTCATATAACCAATCTTCGGCATTCCAAATGGAGATTTCTTTGTGCTTAGCGGGATCGGGATTCGGGTTCTTCACCAGGTTCCTCTTTTGTCGCTACACAATTCGCCGTGCTGCAACGCGCTGTGCCGCATATCGGTCGTTGAGCCATGGGATCAGGGCTGCATCTTTCATTTCTCCGCGCAAGCAGCGATTGATCGCGATTCCTGCGGCTTCAAAGAAACGAACGAATCCATCGAAGCGAGGCCGCACGTAGGCTGTCTGTAAGGTTTGCAGGGTGTGGGAAAAGAAGCCGCCAGCTGCGGCGTCCACCGACGCGTCGGTCCAGGCCGCCAGACTGGCAGGCTGGCCCCCTTCGCGAAAATAAATACCGCGCTGATGTTCGAGGCTGACAAGCCATTTGGCATACGCGATGGCTTCCGATTGATGGGTGCTGCGCTTGCTGACTGCAATCCCCGTCCCTCCCAGCATCGTGCCGGCGCATCCACGCTGGCCGGCGCCTGGAGCATTCGTGAATTTCAATCGCACGGAGTTGCCAGCTCGCGAGTAGTTGGAGTACCCGAAACCGTACGGACAGTAGACCGCGTCGGAACCGCTAAACATGAAATCGTAGACCTGAATCGGATTCCACTCCACCGACCGCGGATGCGCCACGGCGAGGAGCGCGTGCAGGCGATCAAGAACTTCCAAGGCCACGGTATCCTCCACGAAAAGTTCGCGTTCCTCGGGGATGGGATATCCGAGATTCGCGCTCAAGGTGAAAAAAAGGCTGACGGCATCCGTGGGACACGCGGGAACTACGATGTGCTTCCCCACATTGCGCGCTTTTGTCCCTAGTTTCAGAACTCCATCAAACGTGTCGGGAACATAGGAAGGCAGAGCTGACAACAGATCGGACCGGTAGGATGCAACTTGCGTGGCAGCGTCAATGGGGAAAGCCCAAAGGCCACCGCCGTACCAATAGGATTCCCAGGAGGGACCTACGGAGTCTGCCGCGAAACCACGTTGTTCCGCTTCGCTGATCGAGAGAGCGAGGTCAACGAGTACCCCGTGAGCCGCGGCGAATCCGACGAACGGGTGGTCCACGATGAGGACGTCGTAACGATCCAGATATTGCTCGATGGGGGCTTCGCCAAATTCACGCAGTGTTCGCCGGTCCCAATGGATATTGATTCCAGGGTTTTGCTTTTCGTAATCGGGAATTCCTCCATGCAAGGGGGCGTAACCACGAGGATGATCCCATGTGAGCCCTTTGAGCGTAATTCCCACGCTTCCCTCCTCCTTTCGAGCAGCTTCTTCCACGTCAGGCGGATGGCTTCTTTTCAGCGAGCAAAATGTGCTCGCAATAAAGGACCACTTCATCGCGCTGGTTCAGCACTTCGCAAGCTTCCACGATGCGGCCCAACCCTTTCCGCTTCGGATCGTCCTGCTTCTCCTTAACGGTGACGCGAGTCCGTAACGTATCGCCGATGAACACCGGCTTGGGAAAGCGCAACTTGTCATACCCGTAGGTGAAGGCGACGGGATTGATTTGACTCGCGGTGAGTCCGACGCCGATGGCAAACGTCATGGTGCCATGCGCGATCCGCTGACCAAACGATGTTTCCCGAGCAAACTCCGCGTCAATGTGATGCGGGAAGTAGTCTCCCGTGTGGCCAGCATGAATGACAATATCGGTCTCAGTGATGGTGCGCCCCGAGGTGACCCGCTGCGCGCCAACCACATAGTCCTCGAAATATTCCGTTCGCGTCATGGCAGCACCGTGCCGGACACAAGTTCCACCCTCTTCCCACCGATGGTTAAGGAAAGCGCACGAGACGCGAGGCCCAACGCCTCCTTGACCTGCGGCGGCCCCACACTGTCTCCGATGCGCGCCAGAAAAGGAACCGTCATTGCTGCGATCGCTTCTCCGTGTTGATTCAATACTGGATAGCTGATGTTCACCACGCCGTGAACCTGATAGCTAGCTAACTCCTCATAGCCGCGCCTTCGAATCTGGTTCAGGTGGCGAGAAAGACCAGTCGGAATTGGTTTCCTGGAGCGGAGACGCCACGCTCCCAGCGCACGGGCACGAACTTCGTCCCTTTGGAATGCCAGGATTACGTGTCCGGACGCTGTGTTCAGGAGATCGATATTTGCTCCCAGTCGGACCGAAAAGCCCATGTTCCCTGGCGCATCGGAGTGCGCCACGACGACCACTTCAGCACTGTTGAGCATCGCCAGATGGCAGGACTGGCCGGTGTCGCTTGCGACCTGCTGCACCAGCCCGCGTGCTTGACTCAGCAAGCGCTGCAGCGGGTGGTGGTGGTGGACAATTTCAAACAGTTTCAGCGTGAGCTGGTAGCTCTCGTCCGGACCCGCCCGGGAGATGTAGCCTCGTTCTTCGAGACACACCAGCATGCGGAACACCTCGGTGATGGTGCGGCCGAGACGGCTGGCAATCTCGCTGTGGGTTAGAGGCTGTTGGGAGGAGGCGAGGAGCTCCAAGATGTCCAAGCCCTTTTCGAGAGCGGGAGCGGCGTAGCGGATTCTCCGCAAAGTCACTTGCCGCCGAATTCGGAGCGAACGCCGCGTGATCATAAAGCGAAACGTCTCTTAGCTTACTATGTTATTTTTCTAATGAAACTATTATTTTATGGGTAGAATTGAGAGTCTCATTGTGGCCGAATCGAAAGCATCCCAGCCCAGGAAGTTTCGGATGACTGGTATTCGCCGCAGTCAGGAGCCCCGCCGTGACCTCTTCGAAAGTTCGCAGCGATCAGAGGACAGAAAGACCGCTCCACGGCCTACTGGTACTGGACTTCAGCCAGTTTCTTTCCGGCTCGCTGGCTACCCTGCGGCTGGCGGATATGGGCGCTCGCGTGATCAAGATCGAGCGACCTGGGTCTGGAGACCTGGGTCGTACGATTTACTTGAGCGACACCGATGTGCATGGTGAGAACACTCTATTTCACGCCATCAATCGCAACAAGGAGAGCTACGCAGCCGACCTGAAGAGTCCTTCTGACCTGGCTAAGCTGCGTCAGTTAATTGCGCGGGCCGATGTGATGGTGCAGAACTTCCGCCCGGGCGTAATGGAAAGGCTGGGATTCGGCTATGACAATGTGTCGCAGATCAACAGCCGTTTGGTGTACGGAATCGTCTCCGGATATGGAAATGCGGATGCATGGCGCGATCGGCCGGGTCAGGACCTGCTGGCGCAGGCGCGCTCCGGGATCATGTGGCTGAGCGGGAACGAGGGAGATCCGCCTACGCCGATGGCTCTAGCCATCGCCGACATGCTGGCCGGACACAACCTCTGCGAGGGAATCCTGGCCTGTCTCGTGCGACGCAGCATGACCGGCCGTGGAGGATTAGTGGAAACCAGCCTGATTGAGGCCTTGCTGGATTTCCAGTTTGAAGTGCTGACCACGCACTTGAACGACGGGCGACGGCCTCCCCGAAGGAGTGGATTCCGCAATGCACACGCCTACCTGGCGGCGCCGTATGGGGTCTACGATACGGCAAGCGGCTACCTGGCCCTGGCCATGACGCATCTTCCGACCCTGGGCAAGTTGCTCGAATTGCCTGCGCTCCAAGGAATTTCGAACCCGGCAGACGGCTTTCGCCGTCGCGACGAGATCAAGCAAATCATTGCCCAGCGGCTCAAACAGCAAACCACCGAGCATTGGCTCGAGATTTTGAATGCTGCGGACATCTGGTGCGCTGAGGTTCTGGATTGGCCCAAGCTCTGCGCAAGCAAAGCATTCGAGCAACTTGCCATGGTACAGACCCTCAGGGATGGGAGAGGCGTTGAGATTCTCACCACCCGCCTTCCGATTCGCCTGGATGGAGGTCTGCTGACGAGCGAAGGGCTCGCACCCAAGGTAGGACAACACACCGAGACGATTCAGAGGGAGTTTGGACTTTAGTTCAACTTGTATACCCGGAGCGCATTGCCGAAGAACAGCTTTCTGTGATTCACCTCGCCTGCACCTTGCGTGATCGCCAGCAATGCCTCCACCCACTGTTGATAGCTCGCGGAGAGCGTACAGACCGGCCAGTCACTCCCGAAAAGGACGCGATCCCAGCCGAAGCTGGCGATCACATGTTCGACGAACGGCCGCAGGTCTTCCGCAATCCATTTCTGAGGATCGGCATACGCTACGAGGCCCGAGATTTTGCAAGAGACATTCGGAAACTTGGCGAGCTCTGTGATGTGAGAGCGCCAGGGATCGAGTTTTTTTTCCTTGACCTGGGGCACTCCACAGTGGTCCAGGATGAAGACCACGTCCGGGCATCTGGAAACTAAGTCTATCGCGTTGGGAAGCTGGCGAGCGAGAACACAGATGTCGAACGAAAGTCCGTAGCCTGTGAGTGCAGCCACGTTCTTGATGAACGTTATTCGCTGGCCGATTTCGTCCGGTTGGGTATGGAGCACGCGACGAATTCCCTTCAACTTGGGATGGCCTGCGATCTTGTCCAGGTAGAACTTGAAGTTCTCGCTCTCGGGGCGCCCGCAGGCCACGATGCCTTCGAGTGGATTGTCAGGTTGATCGGCGAGCGCCAGTAGGTGCCGGGTCTCGGCGAGCATGTAGGGCTCGTCGACGTCGGCCTCCAAGTGCACCGATTTCACCACGTTCAGTCCTTTGGTAGCTGCTAGATAGTCGGCCATCTGGAAGGAACGATTCAACCGCGGAAGCGAATCGAGCCAGGAGTAACGAAAGAGGTCCAAGTCCCAGAGATGCTGGTGTGTGTCCACAATCTGCATAAGTTGGTTGACCGGGCGCAAACTCTAACTTCGACCTCGGGGACCTGTCAAATCAGTCGCAATGAAAGACCTCTTCCATACTGGCCCACCACTCGCCCTGAGCGTGCGTTTCCAGGGGGCTTTGCATCGGCATCATCACGGCCCACCATTCCTGCGTTTTGGGATCGGCCGCCATCTTCGCCATGTCGGCCGCGTAGTCCGCACCGTGATATTCAAAGTATCCGAAGAGGAGGTCGTCTTTCAGATAAATGGAATAGTTCCGAATGTTGCACCTTCCTATCATGGCGAGCACTTCCGGCCATACGGCCGCGTGGTATTTCTTATAGGCCTCGAAAGACTCTGGCCTTAGCCTGATCACAGAACCGTAGCGCCTCATGTCATCGTCCTTTCGCGATCGGTTTGCTGGCTCGAGTGTTCATCAATGATTCACAATGAGAGTTACAGGTTGCACTCCCCAAAGGCGCCCTACTATATTCGATGTCTTTGAAAGCTGGCGATGGTTTTTTGGCAATCGAGGCGACTGAGCTCGCGCTAGGTGACATGACACAACATCGGGTTGCTTCACTGCAAACACGCGACGTGCGCTTTCCCCTCGAGCAAGGCGCGGGGAGCGATGCCGTGCACTCCGGAGCCGAGTACGCATTTGCCGCCACCCTGCTCGGATCCGACAACAATCTCTTCGGCACCGGTATCGTGCTCACGCTCGGGCTGGGGAACCAATTGGTTTGTCGGGCGATTGAATGGCTTGGCCAGGAGCTGATTGGCCGAGAGATTGAAGAATTGATGTCGGAGTTCGGAAAGGTTGCGCAGAGACTCGCGCAACACCCTCAGCTTCGTTGGCTAGGTCCTCACAAAGGCGTGGTTCATCTAGCGCTCGCCTCGCTCACAAACGCGTGCTTCGATTTGTGGGCCAAGAGCCGCGGTGTGCCTTTGTGGCGACTGCTCCTGGATCTCGATGCAGGAAAGATCGTCGACCTGCTCGACTTGAGCTATCTCGAAGACGTGATGACGCGAGATGAGGCCGAAACGATGTTGCGTAACCAGATGAACTCCCGGCCGGAGCGGCAAGACATCTTACGCAACGGCTATCCCGGATACGATACATCCGTTGGCTGGTTCCAGTATGAGGACAGTCAAGTAAAGGATCTGACGCGGCAGGCTATGGCAAAAGGCTTTCACGCCTTCAAGCTGAAGGTCGGATCCCGCGATAGCCAGCGCGACGTGCGGCGCGCCTCCATGTTGCGCGAACTCGCCGGAGCAAATGCCCTGATCATGCTGGACGCGAACCAGCAGTGGGCGCTTCCCCGTGCACTCGAAATGTGCCAACAGCTTCGCGCGATGTCTCCATACTTCGTAGAAGAGCCTACCCACCCGGATGACATTGGAGCACACGCCACGTTGGCCGCGCAGATCAAGCCTGTCCCTATCGCGTTGGGCGAGCACGTTCCAAACCGAATCATGTTTAAGAACTTCATGCAGGCGGCAGCGGTGCAGATCGTACAGGTGGACTGTACCCGGGTTGCTGGTATTTCAGAATTCCTTACGGTGAGCCTTCTGGCGCGAAAATTCGGTCTGCGGGTCGTTCCCCACGTGGGTGACATGGGACAGATTCACCAGCACCTCGTTCTGTTCAACCACATCGCGCTGGGACACGAAGCAGTATTCCTCGAGTGCATTCCGCATCTGCAGCCGCACTTCGTCAATCCCGCTCACATCGAGAACGGCGTCTATGTGACGACGCAGGCGCCTGGGTGTTCTTCCGACCTGAAAGGTGTACATCCGGGAGCGTAGGTGCCCTCATGCTCTGATTTCTTCCGGACGGATCGCACGCCTCTCCGCCATGGAGCGGTACTCGGCAAACACAATCTGCAGAGTGCGCAGGTTGTCGCGTCCGCCGGTCTCCGGCTCGGAGCCGTTTTCGACCGACCGCATGAGTGACGCCATCGGACCCACAAAGGCGTCCGGAATCCACATACTGTCGAGGCGCGCAGAGAACCAATATCCGGGATTGCGCTTCGACATGAACTCCAGGGTATCTGGGCGGCCAGTGGGGTAGTTGTACATCAAGCCGATCGATCCTTTGATCACGCCTTCTGTGCCTTCGAACCGAAAGATGGCATAGGGGTCATCGTGCCAGGTGGTGTGGCAAACATCGATCAGCACTTGCAGGCCCGACTCGTACTCCCAGGTGGTCAGTGTTTTGGTTTCGGCTTGCGTGGTTTCACCGGGCGCTCGGCTTCCGCTGGTGAAGACATAGGTTGGATCGCCCAACAGGTAGCGAAGCGAATCGATGTAATGGATGCTGTGGAACATGATCTCCACGTGTTTGCCCTGATAAATCCAGGGCCAAAGACTCCAGTCGGTCTTGCAGTGGACCTGAATGGTGCCGTAAGTGGGCGCGCCGAGCCAGCCGTCATCCATCAGCAGGCGGGTGCAACGGACACCGGCATCCCAGCGCATCTGCTGGTTGACAGCGATCTTTACGTTTGCGCGTTCCGCAAGTTCGACGCTGCGAACCGCACTTGAATACTCATCGGCAAAGGGTTTCTGGCACAGCAGGTGTTTACCGGCGGCCGTCGCTTGTTCGACAATGGCAACCTGCTCGGCGGGATAGACAGCGATGTCGACAACCTCAACCTCCGACTGGCGCAGCAGTTCATCGACACTGGCATAGACTCTCTCGATCCCGTGTTCTTTGGCGGTACGCTCCGCCTTCTCGAGATCCCGATCCGTGATGCCGACAACTTTGAATCCAGCCTTCTTGTAGGCGGGCAGATGTGCATAGTTGACGATGCCTCCGGCGCCGATCATGCCGATCCCATGGTCTAAGCGCTGCGGTAATTTGGGTTTGTAATCGAGATACGGGAAAATGTCAGTCATCCTGAAAATCCTAATCGTTTCTATGCAACGGCAAACTCTAGCAGCAACCAAGCAGCGTGAAAACAATTTTTGTGTTTCGCTTGCGTCCTCTGTCAACGGTGAGAGTTTTACTCTGTGAAACTTTGCCCGTTCGCCGGCAAATAACTTTCGTCGCGGGCTTGCGGTCGCGTATCTGTTGCACTACGATCCGCCTTTTTCTGGATGAGGACTTGGCAACCACTTTAGACGCGTGCTGGCGCGCAAAGACGGGGGAAACAATGAAGCTGATCCGACTTGGTGAGCCAGGCAGAGAGAATCCAGGAGTCATCCTGGAGGACTCCGCGCGTCTGGATGTTTCAAGCTTCGCGCGAGACTTTGACGAGGCATTGTTTGCAGACAGCGGACTGTCTAGACTTCGACTTTGGTTGAAAGAGAACGCCACTTCGGCGCCGCGAGTTGCACATTCTGTCCGGCTGGGAGCACCGATCGCCAGGCCCAGCAAGATCGTCTGCATTGGGTTGAACTTTGGTGACCACGCCAGAGAAAGCAACCTGGAGATCCCGAAAGAGCCAGTCATATTTTTCAAGGCCACCCCCTCTCTGGTCGGGCCGAACGATGGAGTTCCACCCAAGGTGATTTTTGATGTACCGACTCTCGTCAGCTATGTCAGTCAATTCATGACGTTGCTGCCCGGCGATGTCATCAGCACCGGCACTCCGGCTGGCGTCGGACCGGCATGAGCCCGCCACAATACCTGAAGCCAGGCGACGTGGTTGAATTGGGGATCGATCAACTGGGCGAGTCACGGCAAGCGGTGATCGCACTGCGACCCTGAACGGCCGGCGTCCTCCGGCGAGATGAGCTCAGGAGAGCGGTTGTGACTTCTGTTCTGCTTTAAGATAGCGAAGTGATCTCGCTCCCAGGAGTCAAGAGGTCGCGGTCTCTGCTGCTTTCCGCGGCGCTGTCACTGCTCGCAACTTGGCTTGCGGGCCAGGCAACGCACCCCACCGGGCCGCAGATGCGAGTCAAGGCCGGCCAGGTTCACTTCGAGGATATCGCCCAGCAGGCTGGACTGAACTCACTCAACGTATACGGTGGCGACTCTCACAAGGAATTCATCATCGAAACCACCGGCAACGGGGCCATCATCTTCGATTACGACAACGACGGATGGCCTGACATATACCTTCCCAACGGCTCGACGGTGGAGGGATTTGCCAAAGACCAAGCCCCTACCGGGCACCTCTATCACAACAACCATGACGGGACCTTCACCGACGTCACAGCGCGGGCCGGACTTTTGCGTGCGGGATGGGGGCAAGGCGGGTGCGTCGGCGACTACGACAACGACGGCTTTCTCGATCTGTTGGTCACCTACTGGGGACAGAACGCGCTCTATCGCAACAATGGGGACGGGACCTTCACCGATGTAACAGCCAAAGCCGGACTCAAGACGACTCGGGACGAGTGGAGCACGGGTTGCAGCTTTGTCGATTACGACCGCGACGGCAAGGTAGACATTCTCTTGGTGCGTTATGTGGATTTCAGCTACGACTCTGTGCCGCGGCCGGGACAGGGACGCTGGTGTCAGTGGAAAGGGATCAACGTCATGTGTGGCCCGCGCGGGCTCAAAGCGGGCGCCAACGCGCTTTATCACAACAACGGCGACGGTAGTTTCACCGACGTCTCGCAACGATCCGGCATTCTCAATACAACTGGATGTTACGGATTTACTTCACTCACGGCGGATTTCGATCACGATGGGTGGCCGGATATTTACGTGGCGTGCGACTCCACCGCCAGCCTTCTGTACCACAACAACCATGACGGGACCTTCATCGAGATCGGGAAAAAGGCGGGGTTGGCGTACAACGAAGACGGATCCGAGCAGGCGGGCATGGGTCTTTCCGCCGACGATTTCACCCACAAAGGTTATCAAGACCTCGTCAAAACCAATTTCAGCGATGACACTCCAACGCTCTACCTGAATCGGGGCGACAACAACTTTGATGACGTCACCTACCGGGCCGGTATGGGCAAGATCAAGAACTGGCTCGGATGGGGAGTGCAGTTCTACGACTTCGACAATAGCGGCTGGCCCGGCATCTTGATCGCCAATGGCCACGTGTATCCAGAGGTGGATGGTAAAGCGTTAGGTACGAGTTATCGTGAGCCGAAGGTTGCCTACTACAACCTCCGCGACGGAACCTTCACCAACATCACCGCGGAGGCGGGCTCTGCTCTGAGCGAACCCCACTCCGGTCGCGGCATGGCTCTTGGCGATCTATTCAACGACGGACGCCAGGAGGCGCTGGTGAACAACATGAACGAGAAGCCGTCGCTCTTTTACAACACGGCGCCGACTGAGAATTGGATCAGCCTGCAACTTGTCGGTGTCAAATCGAATCGCGCCGCGTTGGGAGCAGTGGTGGCCCTGGAGCAAGGCAGCGATAAACACGAGATAGAGGTGCGCAGTGGGGATGGCTACATCTCGCAGAGCGACCTGCGCCTGCATTTCGGCCTGGGGAAGTCCTCCAAGGCGGAGAAGGTCGTAATTCGCTGGCCGAGTGGACTGGTCGAAACGCTCTCCGATCTTTCCGCGAATCAGTACTACGTTGTGCGGGAGGGCAGCGGCGTCGACCGGAGCAAAACTCATGGAGTCAGTTCGGTGCGAATCGGGCGACCGAGCCCGAACGCCAACTAGCCCCTTCGGATATTGGAGGACAACTACGTTGCGTTGCCGGCGGAGATGACCGCAATCGCCAGCAGCAGGACTGCGACTCCCGTCCAGTTGTAGACCAAGGCCCGGCGACTGGCGCCCCTCCATTCTCCGCTTACGGCACCCCAACCCAGAGCAGCAATGATGTCAATGGTCATGAAGATGGGCCAACCTATGATTCCGCCGAGCGTGCCCAGTGAATTTGCGCCCACTCCGTAAATAACGGTACCGCCGAACCACAGCAATCCCATCGAGACGCCGAGCGGCCAGTTAGCGACTGGATTCTCTGTTCGGAATGCAGCCCATGAGCGGTTCTTGTTCAGCAGATAAACGCAGTAAAGTAGATTCGCAACGAAGCCGCCGGTCACGGTGAGTGCCCATATCGGATTCGCTGCCATCGCTTTGCTGGTTCCGGACTGGAGAGCGCGCAGCCTCAGTTCATCACCAAAGATGAAACTGAAGTTCAGCATCGAAGAGAAAATCCCTGAAAAGATACAGACGATCAATCCGACGGTGAAGCCGGAGCGCACATGGTTGCCGGTTCCCAAATCGCGCTCGCGGGCGCGTCCAGCAAGGGCTAGAAAGACGAGCCCCAGAAGCATGACGACAGTACCGACGAGCAGAGCCAGCCCGCGTTTCGCCGCGAGTTGCTCGGGGTGAAGAATTGCCAGCGGCAGCAGAGAGCCAAAGGACGCCGTAATGCCCAGAATCAACGCAAATCCGAGCGCCAGGCCTACGCGGCTGATCCCAAGACCAAACAACGTGGCGCCTACGCCCCAAAGCAACCCAAACAACAGCACCTTGATGAGAGTGGACGGCGATGATCCTGCGCAAATGTTGGTAACCTTGGGGACCGTTGCAAAGGTGATAATCCATGGAAACACAAGCAGGCCAGACACTGCGAAGACCAACCAGCTGTTTTCCCATTGCCACCCAGTCATCCGCTTCATGGGAGCGGCAAAACTTCCGTTGAGAATGCCGGCCAGAATGACCACCGCAAGTGCCGATACTACGTTTCCGCTCATGGCTTCTCCATAAATTCAAAACTGAACGCCGCCAGGTGCGCAGGGCAGCGAGCGGAGAAAATGAACCATCTCCGCTACATAGGTCAAGGAAAATCAATGTCAGATGTAACCGCGTTTCGTTGACAGCAAGGGGCACGTTGGGTACAGTCACGACGTTTCAAAGCGTGCAACGTACAACGTGCCGAAGGATTCCGAAGTGATCATCCAATCCATTGAAGTGCGAGAGTGCCGCAACACTCGCGAAGCAATGTCGGACCGCGAAATGCGAGCAGGTGGCAAATCGACCTTCGACTTCCTGGTCATTTCGATGAAAACCGATTCCGGCATTGAAGGTCACTCCTTCGGATTTGCAGGTCGCGGCGCGGAGATGGCAGGAGCAATTGCTGGCTCCGCACTGAAGCCATTTTTCGAAGGCAAGGATCCGCTATTCCGCGAAAGACTATGGCAGGATTTTCGCACCTACGATCGCTGGTGGAATCACGTTCCCATCTACTCCTACGGACCGTTTGATATCTGCCTCTGGGATATCGCGGGCCAGGTCAGTGGTCTTCCGCTCTACCGACTCCTGGGTGCCTACCGGAAGAAGGTTCCGGTCTATGCCAGCTCGTTTGTGCTGGATTCGCAGGAAGATTATGCGAAGCAGGCGCTGGAAGTGAAGCAACGCGGTTGGCACGCCTACAAGCTGCACCCGCCTGGCAAAGTAGATTTTGATCTCGCCGCTTACCGTGCCTGCCGGGAAGCTGTCGGCCCAGACTTCAAGTTGATGGCAGACCCGGTCGCAGCCTACTCATACGAAGAAGCCCTTCGCGTCGGCCGCGAACTCGAGCGATTGAACTTCTACTGGCTGGAGGAGCCACTCCCTGACGTCAACTTCCACGGTTTACGGAAACTCACCGCCAAGCTCGATATTCCCATCTGTGGTACTGAGGTTCTTGCCGGTTCACACTACTCCACCGCGCAATGTATTTCCGATGTGGTGGTCGACATCGTGCGAACGGATGTCTCCTGGAAGGGTGGGGTCACACCCGTCATGAAGACTGCCCATCTGGCGGAATCCTTCGGGGTACGCTGCGAGTTACACACCGCGATCTACCATCCTCTCGAGATTGTGAATCTACATTGCTGCGCTGCCATCTCGAATTGTGAGTTCTTGGAGCTGCTCTACCCCGTCTCGTACATGGACTTTGGCATGAAGCGTGCCCTCAACATCGATTCGGATGGGTATGCTCACCCGCCGGAAGCTCCGGGGATTGGCGTCGACTGGGACTGGGATTTCATAGACAACTGCACCATCAAGGTCCTGTAAACGCCCATTTCAGGAGTGCACAATGGCCGCGCCGTTGCACATGAATATTGTTCGACCCGAGTGGGTGAGATGCTCGTTATGGAAGCAAGCGCCTCGGCGATAAAATCGTCGAATTGGACGGGATGGATCTCGAGGTAAGCAATGGCGAGTGGTGGAGCGTCGATCGCAGGAGCAATGCTGCTTCTGATCTGCCTGACCTTCCAGAGCAACTTGCTGGGAGCAACCGCCTCAGCGCACCAGAGTTCCACCGCCGACTCTGGCTATGTGGGTTCACGAGCCTGCGCGAAGTGTCACCCGAGCGTCTACCAATCTTTCTTGCGCACAGACATGGGCCGATCTATGTCGGAGATCACGCCGGGACTGCTCGAGAGAATACCTACGACAGCAAGTATCTTCGATCCCAAGCTCAGTCGCCATTTCGAGCTCTACGCCCGCGACGCTAATCTTTACCAGAGCGAGTACGAAACTAGCTCCTCCGGAAAAGAGGTTTTTCGTGAAACGCGCAAGCTGGAATGGATTATTGGCTCGGGCGCGAATGGCAGTGGCGCGATCGTAAAGGAGGGTGGGTATCTCTTCGAAGCACCGCTCTCGTTCTATGCAAAACCGCACCACTGGGCGCTCTCACCGGGCTACGAATTCGGCGACTATGGTTTTGATCGGCCTATTCTGCCGGGTTGCATCGTTTGCCATAGTGGGCAACCGCGTCCCATCCAGGATGGGAATGGACGGTTTCAAGAACCGCCATTTGCGGAACTCGCCATTGGTTGCGAGAACTGTCATGGTCCGGGCGAGGCGCACGTTTCCGCAGCACAGATGGAATTTCCGCTCGACTCGATCGTAAATCCCTCCAAGCTCTCGCCCTGGTTAGCGGACAACATCTGCCTGTCGTGCCATCAAACCGGGGACGCGCGTGTGTTGCAAGCTGGAAAGACCTACCGCGACTTTCGCCCGGGTGCCGAACTGGATGACACGCTCAGCCTCTTCCTGGTTCCGTTTAGTCGCGAGTCTGCACCCAAGGACGACCTCCTAGAGCACTACCTCTCCATGCGCCTTAGCAAGTGCTATCTACGGAGCAGTGGTCGACTGAGTTGCATCAGCTGTCACGATCCGCACCTGCAGCCCTCCCAGCAGGAAGCTCCGGAATACTTTCGTCACAAATGCTTGGCCTGCCACACCGAGACAAGTTGCGTCGTGCCGATGTCTTTGCGGCAGCGGAAAACACCCCCCGACGACTGCACGGGCTGCCACATGCCGAAGCGGGACGTGATCGAGATCTCCCACTCCGTGCTCACCAACCATCGCATTGTTGCCGAAGCGGAAGAACCATTCCCGGATGCTGCATTCCACATGACAACTCCCCAGCTTCCCGACCTCGTTCACCTCAGCGCCAATCCGGCAAAGCAGGAGGCGCCATCACCGCTGATCCGGTTACAGGCCTACGCGCAAATCGTTCTGGCGCATCCGGAGTATCGGGCGCGCTACTGGTCGCTCGCGCAACAACTCAAGGCCACTCATGCCGACGATATTTATGTACTGGAGGCACTGGCGGATGAGGCTGTACAGAGACACAATGCTGAAAGCTCGTCGCGGGCGACTCGATACCTTCGGGACGCCATCGTCCAAGGGGCAACCAACCCTGTGGATTTTGAAGAACTCGCCGAGTTGCTGGTCGCGGCCGACCGTCAATCTGAGGCGATCGATGTCCTGCGGCAGGGAATACAGCTGGATCCGCGCGATCCCGCGCTCTATCGCCTAAGCACGAAGATCTACTTCACCCAAAACAAAATTCAGGAGGCTTGCGAAGTGGCTGCCAAGGGAACGCAGAAGTTCCCGCAGGACAACGCGCTCCGAAGTCTCATGAGCCGCTGCGCCATTGCCCCTGCGAGGTGAACAATTGAACCCTGAAGCGCGTTCGTCGGAAGTTCAAATCCGAGCCGACACAATTCTCTTGGTCCTACGACCATTTGCCGCCTTGGAGACCGGCTGCGAAAATCCCATCGCTGCGGAAATAGTGCGGGCAGCAGTGATGACCGCTCCAGCCAGCGCATTGACCTGGTTGGGACTGACTCTGGTCACCGGTCCGGAAACACTCACTGCGGCAACTGGCTCACCGTCAGAGTCGAGAATTGGGGCGCTCACGCAGCGCGCACCCTGCACAGCTTCCTCGTCGTCCACCGCGTAACCTTGTCGCCGGATCTTCTCGAGCTCCTGGCGGAACTGGACCATGTTTCCAATGGTCCTCGGCGTCGCTGGTTGAAAGGAGATCGAATTCAGAATATTTTCTCGCCTTTCCCCTGGCAGAAACGCAGCCAAAGCTTTTCCCAGCGCGGTGACGTGTACTGACCGACGCGTTCCGACGCGCGATGAGAGCCGGAATTCGTGGGGGCTCTCGATTACATCCACGTAAAGTACGGTCCCCTGATCGAGAACGGCCAGGTTAACGGTTTCCTGCGTTGACTTCCACAACTCCCATAGGATCGGCCGGGCGACTGCTTGCAGCGTCGCATCCTGATTCCCGCGCGCCGATAACTGCGACAGTCGCGGACCGATCAAGTATGCTCCGGCCTCGGTCCGGATGAGATAGCGCTCTCGCTCGAGGTGTTTCAGAAAGCGGTGCGCAGTGCTTTTGTGGATGCCGGTCCGATCGCAGATCGCCTTCAACCCCAGCCCAGCGGACGAGCCTTGGAGGGCTTCGAGAATCCGCAGCACTTTCGAGATGACGCCGACCGACGCGGCTCCGGCGTTCAATTTTTCGACTCCTGGCATAGCGTGCCTCTTGCGACTTTTGGGTCCTCGCCCAGGATTTCAAGGTCGTTTTTGACAGCATTTCCTAGGCGAGATTCCGTTTCAATAAGCGGAACACTAGCACACTGCTACCGCGTGAAGCCAGCATTCGTTTCATCCTATGAAACGCTATTCGCACAGATGAAAGTTTTTGATTGACAACATTTGAAAACCAGTGCTAGAAGCTTGTGCAGCGTGGGGTTTTCTTTTTCACCCACTTGGTGGGTCCGGCTGTTCCATCGAGAAAAACCGACCGCTGAAAGCTGCGGGACCGTGCCGCAGAGGCCAAAGCGCGACCTCGTGTGAGGAGGAACTACGATGACACGCCAGGTTGTTTCCAAGAGATATGAGCGGTGGATTGTGGTATTGACACTGATGTTCGCGACGGCATTCGTGTTTGCGGTTTCGGCCTTGCCCGCCTGGGCCCAGGCCACAGCGGCCGTCAATGGAACGATTCGCGATTCAGCTGGAGCCGTCATCGTCAACGCCAATGTCGTCTTGCATAACCGCGACACCAGCTTGGACCGCTCGGCGGCCACCAATGGAGTGGGCTCCTATGTGATGACCAACGTGCTGCCGGGAAATTACGATCTGAAGGTCACCATGAACGGGTTTGGCCCAGTGGCGAAGACGGGCATTGAGCTGCTGGTGAATCAGACCGCCACCTATGACTTCACACTGAAGGCCGGAGCGGTTAATGAAGTCGTTGAGGTGCAAGACAACCCGGTTACCCTGGAAACGTCGACCTCCGAACTGGGCGTTGCTGTCGTGAAAGAGCAGGTCAACGACTTGCCCTTGAATGGGCGCAACTTCACCCAGTTGCTCAACCTGACGCCGGGCGTGAGTACAGTCAATGTGTCGCAGAACTCCGCCACGAGCGGCGGCGTGTGGTCGAACCCTATTGGGACGTTTTCTTACCCTTCGGTAAACGGCCAAACCAACCGCAGCAACTTGTTTCTGTTGGATGGCGTGAATAACCAGGGGTCGTTCGGAAGCACTTACGCCGTTCCCCCGATTGTCGATGACATTCAAGAATTCAAAGTTCAGTCGCACAACGACGACGCCTCCTTCGGTGGAGTTCTCGGCGGAGTCGTCAACGTGGTCACCAAGTCCGGGACGTCGCGCTTCCACGGGTCTGCCTGGGAATTTTTGCGAAACAAAGCGTTCGATGCTGGACTGATCTATCCGCTGTTTCAGAATGTGACACAAAGAGATCCGAGGAACCAGCCCGGGTTTCAGCAGAATCAATTTGGCGCCACGTTCGGCGGTCCGCTGCCCATTCCAGGCGAACACCAAAAGAAAACGTTTTTCTTCCTCAGTTACGAAGGCTTCCGCAATCACACAGCTGCTGCGAACACGTACATCACGCCAACTACAACGCAGTTAGGCGGCGACCTCACCGGGATTGACGGGCAAATCTACAATCCGTACGACATAAGTGGGAAACCTTTCCTGTGCGATTCGTCGGGAAACCCCGAGTCAGCCCCAGCCCCCAACAATATTCAGGCTTCGGGGGGTACGCCTTGCAACAAAATTCCTTCCACCTTGATTGATCAGAACATGGTCAACTACGCAAAAAAATTGTTTCCGGCGCCGAATGTCGCGGGTTCATCGCTTAATGGTCTGGATACTACCAAGAACATCACGCGTCAGGACGAAGGGGGTGCTCGTCTCGATCACCAGTTTAGCCAACGTGACTACGTTTGGGCGCGCTATACGAGTTTCCGCCAGCCGGTTACCGGGTCCGGTGGTTTTATAGGACTTCTGCACCAGCAGGTAACTAATGGCTACAACGTAGGTGCGAACTACACGCACCTGTTTTCGGGCAGCACACTGGCAGAATTCCATTTCGGACGCAACAGTGTGAATATCAACCAGGGTTCTCACTTTGAGAATGCGGCTCCCTCCTTCGGTACGCAGGTCGGATTTTCCCCGAACTTCGCGGGGAATTTCAGAAACGGCGTTGTGATGATTCCGGATGTGGTAATTCAGGGATACATCGGCAATTCCAATCCCAGTGCGCACGGTGCCGCGCAAGTCGACAATACCCACGTGTCCGACATCTGGGAGTACGGTGGCGATTTCACAAAAACAATCGGGCGTCACACCTTCAAGGCGGGGGCAAATTTTGCCAGCAACAACGCCAATGCACTGTATCTGAACTCGAACGTCCAGTTCGCAGCGGCCAACACAGCGAGTCCCTCTTTGGCTGGCGGCAACGCTCTGGCGTCATTCCTTCTGGGGCTTCCGACGAGCGCGGGACGCCGCAATGTTATTGAAACCGAACACGGGGGCTGGGTGGACGGGTTTTACGGTATGGATCAGTGGAAGGTGACCAGCAAGCTGAGCGTGAATCTAGGTCTACGGTATGACCTCACGTTGATCGGCATCTACGGGGACAACAAGAATGCGAACAACTTTGTGGGCGATATGAATTTCCGGGATGGAACCTACATTCTGGCTCGCAACGCTCCGTCGTGCGCCCAGACCAATGCTGCGCCATGCATACCTGGCGGAACTCTTCCCGCGCACGTGATCGTGACCCCGCTTGGCGGCACAGCGATATATCACACCGATAAGAGCAACATTCAGCCGAGAATCGGCGTTGCCTATCAATGGTTTCCAAACACTGTCCTGCGTGCCGGTTACGGCAGATTCTATGACAACTGGGCAGCGATCACGCAAACCGCGCAAAACTACGAGGGTACCTGGCCGAGCCTCGACCAGCTTGGAGCCAGCAATATGAATCCGGTCGGCGCTGCGCCGAGCAGAAAGGCAGAAGATCCGTTCGCTCTTGGCAGTGGAAGTCCTGTCACCGGTCCGACGCCGTTTAACCAGTCGACCTGGTTTGCGGATCCGTACTTGAAGAGACCGTATGCCGATCAGTGGAACGTGGGCGTGCAGCAACAAGTGACTTCCAACTCCGTGTTGACGGCCAACTATGTCGGCTCGGTTGGCAGGCGACTGGACATCGGCGGAGCGTACAACGTGGCCATGGTCGCGGGTGGAAACGCCAATAAGGCCTGCACGCCATACGACCCTACAAACGCGACCGCAACCAATTGCGGGGCGCCCTTCCCTTACATCGGCCCGACCGCCTATGATCGAAGCACGGGGAAGAGTAACTACAACGCCCTGCAGGTGTCTTTGAACGGAAAGCAACAGCACGGCCTCACTTACTTGATTTCTTACACCTGGTCGAAGAGCCTGGATCTCGGCTGTACCGGTTGGTATGGGGTGGAAGGCTGCTCGACCCAAAACCCCTACAATCTGCAGGCGGACAAGGGTCCTGCCGCTACCGACCTCCCGCACATCTTCTCCGCCGCATGGGTATATGCATTGCCTTTCGGCAAGGGTGGCGCGTGGTCGTCTGACAATCGCGTTGTGAATGCGTTGATTGGAGGCTGGAATCTGAATGGCGTTCTCTCGTTGAGTTCGGGAATTCCCTTCGACGTGGGGAGTGGCAAAGACATTGCCGAGACCGGCAACTACAACTACGGCAATGGATACGGGTACGAGCGAGCTAATGTGGTGGGAAGCTTTTACCCCGGTAGCAAGGGACCCAACGAGTGGATAAACGTTGCCTCTTTTCAAAGGCCCCCAAAGGATACATTTGGAACCTTGGGCCGCGATTCGTTGCGTTCCGATTGGAACAAGAATTTGGATCTCTCACTATTCCGCCAATTTCCATTTACGGAACGATTCCGCATGGAATTCCGGTTCGAGATGTTCAATGCGACGAATACGCCGGTTTGGGCAGTTCCGGTATCGAGCCTCGAGAACTCCAACTTCGGGAAGGTCACGCACGCGGCCAACGTTCCTCGACAGCTGCAGTTTGGACTCAAGCTTTACTTCTGAGTGCTGACGACAACGGCGCTCAAAACAGGGGACAACCGTGAGGCGGGCGGGCTCAGTTTCCAAACGGGCTGCGTCCGCCCCGAGTTTAGTGAACACTGAGCCTAGGACTCTTTCACTTGTGAACCAGCAGCATCATTTTCTCAGGCGCTACATTGTTTGTTGCCTGAGCACAGTAGCACTGTGATGCTTTCGCGTCTCAGTACCCCGAAACTGGCGGATGGTCGGAGATTGCCTGCAACCCTGAAGCCACTGGAGATGTTGGCGGCTAGGGCAGAACGGGCTCGATCCGCAAGGTGTTGGTTCTTGCATTTGAGCGCTCTGATAATACTGACGGGCGCACTCTCCACGGCTGGGCAAGCTGCCGCGCCGGGGCACGCCGTGTCCGCAGCGCTTCCGCCCACCCTGCCGAAAACCTGTCTGGAACAGAGCCACCCTTCCGAGAAGATCGCTGCTCTGCTCGAGAGCGTGCACGCCCATGCAACGGCGGGGGCCTACAACACGTTGGGAGTCCTATACGCCCAAGGAGATCGCGTTTCGTGTGCCATCAAGGCCTTCGAAACGGCCATCAAGTTGGGGGACCCGAACTGGGAGGCTCACTACAACCTGGCGATCGCGCTTCTTAGCAAGGGAGATCGAACGGAAGCCACGCGTGAGCTGAAAACCGCAATTCAGCAGAACCCTGACTCCGTCAGCTCCCATTTCGCACTGGGAACTGTATTTGATGACGAGAAAAAGCTAGCAGAGGCCGAGGAACAATTCCGCTCGACCCTGAAGCTCGATCCGCATTTTGCCCCCGGCGCGATCAAGCTCAGCCAAGTCTTGATCAGCGAAGGCAAGCCGCAGGCGGCAGTGGCGTGCCTGGAAGAGTCTATTAGGCAGTTGCCTCCGGCCGATCAAGGTGAGTCGCTGCAAGCTGCTTTGGGCATCGTCTATGCGGATACTGGCAACATTGAGAAGGGTTTGGCGACGCTGAAGGATTTGGTCGCAACTCAACCCGATTCCGGGGATGCCCATTTTCACCTGGGATTGCTCCGCGCCAGGAAGGGTCAGCCCACAGACGAAGAAGCAGCGGTCACGGAATTCCGTGAAGCTTTGCGGCTCGATGACACATTGGATGGCGCCAGAATTGCGTTGGCGCGCGCCCTCATTTCTTTGCAGAAATATTCCGACGCTATGCCGGTTCTCCTGGAGTTCACCGGCCATCAACCGAAGAATGCTCAAGGTTTCTATGCCCTGGGCATGGCATACCAGGGGCTCAAGAAGTCGGACGCCGCGATCGATGTGCTCCGCCGTGCTGTCGGCTTGGATCCGCAAGATGCTGCCATCCACTTCAATCTCGGGACGTTGCTGGCCACCGCGGGGCAAACCGCTGCAGCCATCCAGCACCTGGAGGCTGCTGAGCGCATCAATCCATCTGATGTCGAGACTCATGGCGAGCTGGTATTGCTGCTCGACAAAGTCGGCGACAAGGAACGCGCTCGCGCCGAAAGAGCCAAACTGGCTACGCTGAAATCAATTCGCGACAAAGAAAACACCGTCGCCAGGTTTAATGAGGAGGCGAGTCAGTATCTCTTGGCAGGAAACGCCCAGGCAGCCGCACAAAACTATGGGAAGGCCCTGCAGCTAAATCCTCGAGACGCCAAACTTCACTACAATCTGTCGCTCGCTCTCGACAAGCTCGGGGACTTTGCGTCAGAGCAGAAAGAGCTGGAGAGGTCCGTCGAGTTGGATCCGCATGTCGCCGTCGCGCAAAATCAGTTGGGACTGCTCGCCTTGCGCGCCGGTAAACAAACCGAGGCGGAGCAGCGCTTTAAGCAGGCATTGGACACTGATCCTACATTCTCCGAAGCGCAGAGCAACCTTGGCGTACTTTACAGCCAGCAGGGCAAGAGTACAGAAGCTGCGTCGCTGTTTCAGCAGGCCATCAAGAACGATCCCAAGTACAGCAAAGCGTATGTCAACCTCGGCCTTCTTCTGGCGCAACAGGGAGCCTTCTCGGGCGCCGAACAGCAATTTCGCACGGCCATCCAAGTCGATTCCAATGACGCGGATGCGTATGCCGCACTGGGTATGATCCAGGCCAAGACCGAGCATGTAGCCGACGCCGTCAAAAGCTTCCAGAGGGCAGTGACGCTCGAGCCCGGCTCCGCCCAGGCCCACCTCAACTTGGGCATTGCACTGGTAGATCAATTCGACCGTCCGGGCGGATTCAAGGAGTTTTCCGAGGCCGCCCGGCTCGATCCCAAGCTGGCCACCGTTCATTACAATCTGGGCCGCTTCTACTTCGAAACAGGCAAGTATGACGACGCAGGCCGGGAGCTCGAAACCGCCAATCGTTTGCAGCCGGACTATACGAGTGCTCTCTATTTCTTGGCTCTCACGGCAAAACAGGAAAACCAATCGGAAAGGTCGACGGAACTCCTGCAGCGAGTGGTCACGCTGCAACCCGACAATGCGGATGCGCAATACCTGCTCGGTCAGAATCTGGCGCATTCGGGCGACAACTCTTCCGCCATTCAGCACTGGAAAGCGGCGGTTCAGGCCGACCCGAATCATTCCCAGGCCTTGTACAACCTGGCCAAGTCGCTGAACAGGATTCATGATCCTGACTCGAAGCGGTATCAGGATCGCTTCGATGCGCTGCAGAAGAGTCAGCAGATCGCCGATCGAGTCTCCGAGTTAGGAAACTTCGCACTGGAGGCGGCTAACGCGCAGAACTGGCCTCAGGCGCTGCACCAGATGAATGAGGCGATTCACCTGTGCGGGAATTGTCCGCAGAGCGCTCACCTGCACAAGAATCTTGGATTGTTCTACGGACGGACCGGGAATATCGGTGAGGCGAAGAAGGAGTTGCGTACCGCCCTGCAGTTGGCACCCAACGACACCGATGCGCAAAACGCCTTAGCAGTCCTGGAGCGCATGCACGAGGAGCAAGTCAAGTAGATCTGAGCCGCTTCAATCCGAACGGGGAGGTCTTTTCTGAAAGGGAACTCACATTCTTTTCGCCTCGATGGCAAACTCGCCGTAGTCACAGGAGCGGGCAGCGGCATCGGGCGCGCGGTTGCCCAACGGTTTGCCAGCAGCGGAGCCTGCGTTCGGCTGCTGGATATAGACGAAAAGGCCGCCCAAGCGGTCGGGTCCGAAATCCTGGCGGGGGGCGGGAACGCGAAGGCCTATGGCTGCGACGTATCCCAACAACACGACGTGAATTCCACGTTCCACAAGATCTTCGAGGACGGGCACGTACATGTTCTGGTGAACAACGCTGGAATCTCCCACGTTGGCAATCTAGAGGGCACGTCGGAACAGGATATTGACAAAGTTTTCTCGGTCAACGTTAAAGGCATGTACAACTGCATGTGCGCGTCCGTGGCCGATATGAAAGGGAATGGAGGAGGCATCATTTTAAACATGGCATCGATCGCTGGGACATCGGGCCTCGCGGATCGCTTTGCCTACTCCATGAGTAAGGGCGCTGTGGTCGCGATGACATACTCGGTGGCGAAAGACTATCTCGCCCACAACATCCGCTGCAATTGCATTTCGCCGGCGAGAGTGCACACCCCCTTTGTCGATGGATTCCTGCACCGCAATTATCCCGGCAAGGAACAGGAGATGTTTGAGAAGTTGGAGAAGTCGCAGCCCATCGGAAGAATGGCGCAGCCAGAGGAGATCGCTGCGCTCGCTCTGTATCTTTGCTCCGACGAAGCGTCGTTCATCACGGGTTCGGACTACCCCATTGATGGAGGCTTCTTGAATCTTCGCGGCTGAGAATTCGCCTATTGTTGCGATCTCGAACTCAAAGATAAGCTTGGGTCAGTGACGGGCGGTGCGAAAGGCATTGGTGCGGCTATCACCACGACCTACGCCCAGGAAGGCGCCATTGCCGTTGCGGGCGATCGGGACGCACCGGCGTGTCAAGCATTACATGATGAGGTCCGGGCTCAAGGGTTCCAGGCCAGCTTCATTGCCATGGATGTTGCCGCGTCGGAGAACTGCAAAGCAATTGTCCAGCCAGCGATTGCGACATTCGATCACGTCGATGCGCGCGTGAACAACGCGGGCATCAACGATAGGGAGGGACTCGAACACGGGAGTGCTCAGGAATTTATCTGCTCCCTCGAACGCAATCTCTTGCATTACTACAATATGGCGTATTACTCAGTGCCACACCTGAAACGCGCCCGTGGTTCAATTTGCCAATGTCGGTTCAAAAACGGCGCTCACCAGTCAGGTCGCACGTCGGGATATGTCGCGTCCAAGCCTGCCATCCTCGGCATGACCCATGAATGGGCAACAGCGTTGCTGCCCTACGGCATTCGGGTGAACGCGGTCGTCCCTGCCGAAGTCATGACCCCGCACTATCAGGAACGGCTCCCGAGCTTCGCGTCTCCGGAGGAAAAACTGAAGAGCGTCGTTGCCAAGATTCCCTCGACCGGCGAATGACAACGCCGAATGAGACTGCAGCGATGGTGGTAATCCTGATTCAGCGAAGGCTTTGACGTGATAGGAGAGATATGACCAAACCGTCCGTGCCGATTACGGAGCACCGCTACGTTGTGCCGCTAATCCTGGTCACCAGTCTGTTTTTTCTCTGGGCTTTCGGCGTCAATCTGAACGACATCCTGATTCCCCACTTGAAGAAGGCATTCCACCTCACAGACTTCCGATCCTCATTGATCCAGACAGCGTTTTTCGGGGGTTACTTCCTCGCGGCTCTGCCCGCAGGCTGGCTCATGGAAAAGATCGGCTACAAACGCGGAATCCTGGTCGGCTTGCTAACGTGTGCCACCGGAGCTCTTTTGTTTGTCCCAGCGGCGTCAGTGAGGCTATATGTATTTTTCCTGTTCGCACTCTTTGTTATGGCATGTGGTCAGGGAGTGCTGGAAGTAGCTGCAAATCCGTACGTGACGATCCTCGGCCCCCCGGAGAGTTCCGAGCGTCGCTTGAACCTGGCTCAATCTTTCAACTCGGTGGGCGCAGTTGTTACTCCCATTGTTGGCGCTGCTTTCATCCTCTCCGGAGTGGAGTATTCGCGAGAGCAGTTGGCCGCTCTGACTCCAGCCCAACTGCGAGCCTACGAGGTAGGCGAGGCGGCGACTGTCAAATTGCCATATCTTGTGATCGCGGGGCTCTTCCTCGCCGTAGCGGCTCTCATCTTCTTTGCCCAGCTGCCGGAAGTCCACGAAGAAGACGGGGGTGAAGGAGTGCCGAATGCAGCCACCGGTCTGCGGGGATTGTGGCCGTATAAACATCTTCTGAAAGGCGTTCTGGCACAGTTTTTTTATGTGGGTGCCCAGATTGGGGTGGCCAGTTTTGTTATCCGCTTTGCGCAATACAGCATGCCGGGGCTACCCGAAAAACATGCCGCGAATTATCTGAAGCTGCACCTGCTGGGATTCATGATTGGCAGATTCGCTGGCTCCGCGATAATGAAGCATGTCGCAGCTTCCCGCCTGCTCTCTTTATTCGGAGCGTCGGCCTTGACGTGCCTGACGGTCGTACTGCTTGGAACGGGAGTGGCACCCATGTGGGCATTGGTGCTGCTGGGGTTCTTTCACTCGATCATGTTCCCAACCATCTTTGCCCTCAGCATCAAGCATCTCGGCCCACACACGAAGCTGGGCTCTTCTTTACTCGTGATGTCCATCATTGGCGGCGCCGTTTTCCCTGCCATCATGGGCTACATCTCTGATGTGAGCAATATCCGCTACGCCTTTCTGGTTCCATTCCTGTGTCATCTCTATGTACTCTATTTCGCGGCGCGGGGCTACCGTCCGGCTTTGGATTTGCCGAGAGCAACGGAGCTGCGGAGCATTCCTGTCGAGAACTAGAGACGCACAATCGAGGACAAACATGCGTGTGGCACAAATATACGATTGGTCACGGGTTACGGCTCACTCGGTCGAATGACTCTTCCGGCAGATCGCCGCAAGCTCACGGTAGAACTTCTCCACGCTTCCTCACGGTGCTCCAGTCGGCGCTGTTGCAGTTCCTCAGTTTCGGTATCCACAAAGGCAATTTGTTGGAAGCCCGGGTGATGAATGCATCCCATAATGATCATGTTCGGCTCTCCTTTCTCCCGAGCCCTTTTGGTTGGTTGGCGCCACCAAAGCTTACTCGGGTCCGGGGAGCCGACATTGTCATGGAATCATTTAGGCTCACGACGACCTGAAGGTAAGGCTGCGGATCAGCAGAGCAGCACAAAAATAGCCCGAGACCGATATACTTCCACTGTGCGAGTTCGAACTCCTCAATCACAACAATCACAAGGGGTTAGCGAGAGCCAAAAGCGCCGCGGCATCATTGGCTGCTTGCTTGGCGCAGCTGTCGGCGATGCGCTCGGTCTTCCGTGCGAAGCCCTTTCCTCCAATCGGCAGCAAAAGCTCTACCCGCAGATCGATGGTCATCGCTTTATCTTTGGGCGCGGAATGATTTCCGACGACACTGAACACTCCTGCATGACCGCTCAGGCGCTGATCGTTTCCGGTGGTGAACCCGATCGATTTTCAGAGAGCTTTGCCTGGCGGTTGCGCTGGTGGCTGTTGTCGTTCCCGTCTGCGATTGGATTCGCAACATTGCGTGCCCTTTTCAAGCTGTGGGCCGGGTTCCCGCCAGACAAAAGCGGAATATTTTCCGCCGGCAATGGACCAGCGATGCGCAGCGCGATTCTAGGAGTGTGCTACGGGGACGATTTGCCCCGGCTTCGCAAACTGGTACAGGTCTCTGCCCGGATCACCCACACGGATCCGAAGGCGGAGTGGGCGGCCCTTGCGGTTGCTGCAGCGTCGCACATGTCACTTTCCGGCGAACCATCGCCGCAGGAGTTTCTCGCAACCTTTCGCAGTGCGCTGGGCGAGGATGCTGAACGAGCAGAAGAACTCCTGGATCTTCTCGATCGGGCCGCGCGGAGCGCCGCTCGCGGTGAGAGCACAGAGTCTTTTGCAGAATCTCTTGGCCTGAAGAATGGTGTGAGCGGTTATTCTTATCATACCGTGCCGGTTGCCTTGCAAACCTGGCTGCGTCAGCCTAACGATTTCTCGTCAGTGTTGAATGCGATCCGCTGCGGAGGCGATACCGACACGATAGCCGCTATCGTAGGTGGAATCATTGGAGCGCGAGTCGGGAAGGAAGGCATCCCTCCTCAGTGGTTGGAGCGAATCTGGGAGTGGCCGAGAAGTATGGCATGGATCGAGCAAGTGGGTGAACGCCTGGCGCGAGTCTGTGCAACAGGCATCCCGCAGCAAGCAGTCTCTGTGCCCGTTTGGGCACTCTCTCTACGTAGCGTCGGATTCACGGTGGTTGTTCTTGGACACGGCTTTCGTCGCCTTTTCCCGCCCTATTGATGCAACGTGCTCCGTAGGTCAAATTGTTCAAGCTTTTCAAATGAGGACAGCGTCGCGAATCGTTGCTGTAACATCGCCGGCATTGTTATGGAATCAATTAGGCTCATAACCGATTGGTTTTGATTGCAAAGGTCTGATTACGACAGTTACGAGACCTTCGGTTCCGATCAGAAGTAAGATAGAGCTGTGACTGAACCGAATAATCGGACCCGAAGAGTACTCATCGTCAATGGCTGCGTGTACGCTGCAGCATCAGTTGCGCTGTTCATCTTCAGCCCCATACCTCCTCTCGATCTAACGGGAGCGGCCGGATTTGCACTAGCGGCTACGATATCTCTTCTGGCCGCACTCTTTCCTAGACAGATCGCCAGCGTTCAGAGCGCGGTGAATCGCTCGCTAGAGAGGGAGCGAGAGACCCATCCGGGTCGATGGGTGCCGTAAGAAGCGAAGTTCTATCCCTGGTCGCGACCAGAGCCGTGGTTCTGAGTGTAATTGACGCCTGATCTATAAAGGGGAATGTCAAGAAAAATATTTCTCCCTCGACCGGAAGTGGAGAAACTTTTCTTGACTTCCAGCCCCTGTCGGCTAGGCGATGCTCTCGGTTCTGCTTCTTTCTCCGTGGTTCTTGGGGTCTTGCGTTATTCCATCTCAGCAGCTTCATCTTCGTTAGTGGCGACGACGCCGATCGGTTTCTGAAACTGGCAAGCCCAGCGGTTGTACGGT
>WNFO01000056.1_pt1 | contig 71952 bp, 59 predicted proteins | sample 5400251 | NCBI WGS metagenome assembly WNFO01 (sample SAMN13153354, study PRJNA577476) | soil metagenome | isolation source: 100 cm saprolite under Madrone tree | place: USA:California | collected 2016-06-14 | reverse complement strand
CCGATCAAGTTCTGCGGTGCGTCGGGAATAACCATCTGGACTAAGGTGGAAGTCGCTTAGCGTCACTTCGTGAGGCGAGGCACTGTCCACGCAGACAGAAACCGGCAATCGTGACGATCTGCGACTGCCATGATCTTTGTTCCCTATTCCCTTGCCGCGTTTACCTTCCCGACCTTAAGCCCCCTTTTTTAGCGGGTGCGAACCTCGCGTCAATGAAATGCCTCTCGCCCGTCGATAGCACCTCTGGCGGTGAGTTTGAAAGCAAGAGCAACCATGATTCTCGTCATCACTGCTGTTTGCGGCCAGTGGGCACGAAAGTCCCTTGTCCTCAAGCGGATGGCGAACGGGCAAGGAAAATGAGAAACAGCTTGACATTAAAAATAGTGATATAGTTAACTATATCAGTATATAACGCGCGAGGGGTTCATGAGAGCTGATCGACCTCAGCGAATGACGCTGGCCCGAGAGCAAAGAAGAAAATGAACTTCTCAGGAGAATGAAAGATGAAATCCCTTGGTTCTATGTTGTCCGTTGTTCTGATGTCGCTCTCCACCGTGGCTTTCGCGCAGTCAGACGCGCAAAAGTCTTTCGACAAAATAAAGACCCTGGCGGGTTCGTGGGAAGGCCACGTGACAACCGTCCCGCAGCAAGCCGAAATAGAAGGCAAGCTCATGCAGGTCTCGCTTCGCGTGACTTCCATGGGTAACGCGCTCATGCATGAGATGACGGGAGCGGGAAGACCCGACGATCCGATCACCATGTTCTATGTGGACGGGGATCGCCTGCTCCTGACCCATTATTGTGACGCAGGAAATCGGCCTCGTATGGCGGGCAAGATGACGACGGACGGAAAGACGGTGGAATTCGATTTTCTCGACGTCGCCGGTAGCACCCAGTACGGACACATGCACCATGCGGTGTTCACCACTCTCGACCCGAATCATCACATCGAGGACTGGACTTTCATGGTCGAGGGGGACAAGCCAGTCCACGCCCACTTCGACCTGCAGCGGACAAAATGACGGGAGCGCATCTCAGGTAAGGGCTATCTGGAACCCATGATGGACCGTGAGTGGAACGACAGTCAGCCGATTTCACGCCAGCTTCGCGACCGTGTGGTCGCGATGATACTCGACGGAGTTCTCAAGGAAGGCGATCCGCTGCCCTCCGTGCGCAATGGCGCAGCCGAATATCGGGTCGATCACCTCACGGTTCTGAAGGGCTATCAACAACTGGTAGACGAGCAGCTGGTCGAAAGAAATGCGGGCACGCGCAATCTGCTGCTGGGGGGCAAACGCCAAAAGTTTCTTGCGGAAGAATGGCCCAGGGTCTATTCCTCTGCTACGCCTAAAAAACCTGCCACAATGCCCTCATCATACCTCTCTGGGACGCCGCCCAGAGTTTGACCGCAGGACGGGCTGCGGCTTACCGGGGCATCAGAATTCACCCCGGTTTCGCGATCTTGGCCCGGTTTCCACCTGAGTCAAGTAAATGATCTTGGCTTTAGTCGTGCCGCAAGTCGGCGCGAGCAGTCGGCTTTAGCCGCTGGGATACGCTGTTTCATCCCGCAGCACTTTTTTCCGCCGGTTGGCTCAAATCTATTTTGCCAGTACCAGGTCGTGGCGCTGCTTATCCAGCACCTGGATATCGTCATCTTTATCCAGATATTCCCAGCGTTGCAATGCAATCGGTACGTTGCCATTCTTCCATACGAAGTCATCGAAGGCCCGCAGGCTGAACTTGTCACCCTGCAGTATTTTTGCCTCGGCGAGGAACCGCAGGATTTCATTCTTGCCAATCTGATAGCTGATTGCCTGACCCGGAGTGGTAGCAAACAGCGCGGCCTCCGCTTCGGCGGTTTTCTGGTCCATGGGAACATGCTGAGCCAGATAATCGGCCCCCTGCTTGAGGCTGAATGTGCCCAGCGCCAGCTTCACGTCTACCTCCACGCGCAGCGCCCGCAGCCGCATGAAGTTGTAAATGATTTCCCGGGTTCGCGGGCTGTCATCAAACAATCCCGCTTGCAGCATCATCTCTTCGGCATAGAAGCCGATTCCTTCATTGGCTCCGGAGTCGTAGTAGTGGCGGCGAATCGGGTCCTCATGCTTCCACGACAAACACATCTGAAAATAATGGCCGGGCACACCCTCGTGGACCATGTCCGGACGCACATCTTTGGCCGTGGCCAGCCAGAAATAACCAAGGTTCGGTGCCGGAGGACTTATCCAGCGCACACCGTCGTCGTTCAACCTCCTGGGCCCGGTGAAGTCGTCCAACTCGCCAAAGTCCCCAAGCGCCTCGAGATAACCCGGCATGGGGCTAAGACTGTAATGACGCGTGTCCGGGGGCACGGTCAGAATGGCTTTGTTCTCAAGAAACTTCCGGATCGCAAGTTCGTCACTTTGCGACTTCCTGATCTCGTCTTCCAGATTCGCCGCGACTTTCAATTCCGGCAAACCTTGGTTCCGCACTCTTTCGTGTTGTTCGAAAGCTACAGCGCGTGCCCACTCCTGAGCGCTGATGGCGAAAAGTTGCTCAGGGGTGTAGGGCAAAAGGGCAACCTGGTTCAGAAAGAATTCGTAATCGGTACGGCCCACCGCCGCATCGGTCGGCATTTTGTCGAGGTTTTGTTCGAGCCAGGACTGATAAGACTCCAGCGCCGCAATCGCCTTTTCCGTCGCCTGCTTGAACGACGCCGGGATGGCCTCCTCTCCCGATTGCCTATGAAGCATGGGGGTAACCGCAGCTTCAACCCGCATCAGCTTGGATCGGATTTGTTCGAGCTCAGCGATAGCGAGTTGCGCGAAAGGCCGAGCCGGATGGAGGTTCTTCCTTCCATCGGCAAGTATTGCAGGCATCTCATCCATCCGTTCAACAATTTCCCGGCTCCGGGCTGCGTCAAAGGGCGGAGGCTGCACCAACGCCTCCAGCAGGGCAGTAAGAGTCTGATCTAAATAGAACGAAGGATCCCGCTCCCAGCGCCGATTTAGCTCCAGTTCCCATCGCACACGCGCAATCGCCGAGCCCATCAGGCGGTAGTCAACTTGCTGAGTGCGATTCCAGCCCTGAGGGTTCAGCTGCTTCCATCGTGTTTCATAATCTCTCAGAGCTACCCTCTGCCGGGCGAGGGATGCGGCGGACCAATCCCTTGGCCCAGCCGGATGATCAATTCGGGGAATATCGTCCTGGGAGAATGGCTGATAGCGGGCCCGCCACTGCCAGAACTCATCAGCCAGGGACTGCAGAGAATCGTTTGCCCGAATTGGTTTCTCCCGGGCGACGACGACAGGAATAAAACAGCGGCAAACAACAAGTATCAGGATCGCCAAATTCTTGATCATGGATTGTCTCAAAATAGATCGTCCTAGAACGGATTGTCCTGGAGCCAAGAGGCTTTACACCCAGCCGCCATCAATGACGTAGCTTTGGCTGGTGATGGCACCACTGTCATCTGCGGCAAGAAAAAGCGCCAGCCGGGCAACTTCTTCCGGCAGGATCATCTTCTTCAGGGCCTGCCTGCTCAGAATCTCGGCCACGTACGCCTCCGTAAACCACAATTGTTTCTGGCGCTCGGTGTGGATGGCTCCGGGCAGGATGCAGTTTACGCGAATGTTGTCCGCGCCCAGTTCATGGGCCAGTGTGCGTGTGAGTCCCACAATCGCAGCCTTCGCGGTGATGTACACGGGCAACCCGGTAGACGGGATCATCCAGCTGATTGAGCTCAAGTTGATGATGGACCCTCGCCCCGCTTTCTTCATGGCCGGAATAACCGACTGAGTCACGAAAAACTGATGCCTGAGATTCACCGCCATCGCCCGGTCCCAATACTCCGGCGTCACTTCTTCCAGGGAATGGCGGGCATCATTTCCCGCGTTGTTGACCAACACATCCACCGTTCCGAATTTCGCAATGACGTTCTGCACCCAGCCGCGAGTAGCATGAATGTCGGTGAGATCACAGGGCAAAAAATAAGGCTCGGTGTCGCCGTTCGATCTGATCTTGTTCACGAGTTGCGACCCGGCTTCATTCTGGATGTCCAGAAAAGCCACCTTGGCGCCCTGTTTGGCGAACTGTTCTACAATTTTTTCGCCAATCCCGCAAGCCCCACCCGTCACCACAACAACCCGGTCGCGCAGGCTGGGGTAGGAGCCAAATTGCACCGGCTTTTCCGTACGTATTTGCTCGTCTCCCGTCATTCTGGTTCCCTCGAGAGGTTTGCCTTTAGTAGGTTGCCCGTCCGCCGCTGAGATCAAATACCGCTCCCGTGGTGAAAGAATTTTCTTCGGAGACCATCCACGCCACCATGGCGGCGATCTCCTTGACCTCGAGAAATCGCCCCCGCGGAATCTTGGAAAGCATGTAATTCACATGCTCCGGAGATACCTGATCGAAGATTCGCGTGCGCGCCGCCGCCGGCGTTATGCAGTTAACCGCGATGTTCTGGTCAGCCACTTCTTTCCCCAATGATTTGGTAAAAGCGATCACGCCGGCTTTTGCGGCACTGTAGGCGGAGGCGTTCGGATTTCCTTCCTTTCCCGCAATGGAAGCCACGTTTACGATCCGGCCATATTTCTGGCGCAGCATAAAAGGCACGACCGCCCGGCAGCATAAAAATACTCCGATCAAATCCACTTCGATAATCTGTTTCCAAACATCCACCGGATACTCCCAGCTCTTCAGGTCCGGCCCGGAAATCCCCGCATTGGCAACTAGAATATCGATCTTCCCGAACTTCTCCGCAGTAGCCGCGGCGGCGCTACCAACGCTCCCGGCGTCGGTCACATCGGCGGTCACGCCGTCGACAGTGCCGCCACCGCCAAGGTCCTTCACGGCGGACGTGAGCAATTCCCGGTCCAGGTCCCAAAGCGTGACAGAGGCGCCTGAGGATAGCAAGCGCTCCGCCACCGTGAACCCAATACCCTGCGCTGCCCCGGTTACGATGGCATGACGATTCTGTAAGTCGATCTTATTCATTTGCTACTTCCCTCTTGTAATTTCTGCCAGCAGTCTAAAGATCGAGGGGCCGGAGGCCATTCGTCGATAGGTCGCCACGCCGATCGCCAAAGCCATCTGCGTCCCCAGCTGCGCTGGCATTCTGAACCGGGCAAGCACACCTCAGTGGAAAAAAGGCCCGTCAAATCTCGCCTACGCTAAGTAGAATCAACCGGTCTTTAGCTCATGGGTTTTTATTTCTCTTCAAGTGCATTTTCCGCAGCCTCCAGGAGATTCCGTATGAAACGCATCTGCTTTATCTTGCAGGTAAAACCAGACCGCCTCGAGGAGTACAAGGCACGCCACCGCACCGTCTGGCCCGAAATGGAGGCGGCGCTGCGTGAGACTGGTTGGAATAACTATTCATTGTTCCTGCGCTCTGACGGCCTTCTCGTCGGCTATCTCGAAACCGAAGATTTCGAACGCGCGCGCGCGGGAATGGCCAAACGTGAAGTGAACGAACGTTGGCAGCGCGAAATGGCCAGTTTCTTCGTCCAGCCCGAGGGCGTGTTACCGGACCGGGCTATGGATCCGCTGGAAGAAGTCTTCCATGTCTAACAACTCGGGGAAAAAACTCCGGTTCGCGGTAGAGAACTAGTAGCCAACTACCTTTCTACAAAACAACATATCAGCTAATTCCGCTTACTTAACCGGCGGGGCGGCGGTTTACCCGACGGCTCCACCAGTTCGAGATCAATAACAATGGTCACATCATCACCGATCATGCTCGGTAGCGAACTTACACCAGAATCCTGACACTTGATTTGGGTGGTCGCCGATGCACCCACGTGCGCGTTTCCCCTTGGGTCCTTCATGGGAGGAGTCGGGCCATCTCCATCCAGCCATACTTCTTTGGTAACTCGGTTGATCGTTAGGTCGCGGATCACCTTCAATTTATCAGCTCCAGCTCCCTCGACGCGCTTTGACTTGAAGGTGATCGTCGGGTATTTCGCAGTATCCAGGAAATGTGCGCTGCGGCCGGTCGTTGTCGCGCATCTCTACTGGCGTGTCCCACGAAGGGGCATCGATTGTGACATCGAAGGCAGACTTACTCGGATCCGCGGCGAAATACTGTACATCGCCGTTGACTTTTGTGAATGTTCCTCGAAGCGTCGATATCTCCAGATGCCGCACTGCAAACTGAGCGGCGCAGTGCGGACGATCCAGATGCCAGGTTTCGATTCGTGCCGCTGCCAGGGAATTGCCAATGGTGAGCAGACAAATCAAAGCCCCGGCCGATAGTGTAAGGTCACCAACTTTCTCTGGCTCATTTCGAGCGTCCTCCACTTTCCTTAGACCACTCTATTTTGGTTGCAGATCGTACAGGCTGAAATACGCTTCTGTAAAGCGGTTCGCCTGATGCTCCCGTCCGCACAACTTATCGCCCGGTCTCGGAGTCGGCGCCCGACCGCGTTACCCGGACGAAGCACTAGTCTCTGGATCGTAGTGTTACACTTTCGGAATCCCGATGAGGAGCGAATTGCATGGCCGAAAAAGCCGAAGTCCGTCATACCCTGAACGAACAGCAAGCGCGCCAGCTTGCGACCGTCACCAAGACGGTCCCGATGATGCAGGCGATCACGCCACGCTGGCTGGTCAATTTCCTGCAATGGGTCCCGGTCGAAGCCGGCACTTATCGTGTCAACAAAGTCGTCCCGACGCGTCCCGGGACGCGCACCGTTGAGTGCAGCCCGGGCGAGGATGTCGACCTGCCCGAAATCTACGTCGATTATGAGGAAAAGCCGCGCGAGTACACGTTGAGCGCGGTGACCACCGTCCTCGACCTGCAGACCCGCATCTCCGATATGTACCGCAGTCCCCACGATCAGATCAGAGAGCAGCTTCGCCTCATCATCGAGAAGGTCAAAGAGCGCCAAGAGAGCGAACTGATCAACAACACAGAATACGGTCTGCTCAACAACGTGGATGATTCGATGCGGGTGAAGACGAGAAAAGGCGCGCCCACGCCCGACGACCTGGACGAACTGATCGCCAGAGTCTGGAAGGAGCCGGCCTTCTTCCTGGCGCATCCGCGAGCGATCGCCGCCTTCGGCCGCGAGTGCACGCGCCGTGGCGTGCCGCCACCGACGGTGACGGTATTCGGTTCTCCCTTTCTCACCTGGCGCGGACTCCCGCTCATCCCCTCGGACAAGGTCGCGATCAAAGGAGAAAAGACAAACATCCTTCTGTTGCGGACGGGTGAGAAGAAGCAGGGCGTAGTCGGCCTGTTCCAGCCCGGCATCCCAGGTGAAGTGGCCCCTAGCTTGTCGGTCCGCTTCATGGGCATCAACCACAAAGCGATCGCTTCATACCTGATCTCGCTTTATTGCTCGCTGGCCATTCTTACCGAAGATGCTCTCGGCGTTCTCGAGAACGTCAGTGTGGATCAATACCATGAGTACAAATGATCCCGCATCGGCGGAAAGGTCTACGCTGGTCCCGGCGCAGGATTCAGGCGAGCTGACAGGCGAGAGCTTGTCGGCAGTGATGACGTCGCTGCCTGATCCGGCGGTGATCGCCAGGCTAGCCAACGAGTTCTTCGCGGCGCTGCCGGCGAATGTGGCCCCGGAAAATGTGGGCGCGAGCGTCCCCGCTGGTGCCGGTGCCAGCCGTCTTCCGCCAGTTCCCTCTCCACCGACGGACGTGCAGGCGCTCGCCCCGAGACTTCCCGATCCGGCTCCGTCGCTCGCGGTGCCCGGCTCGGTGGGTTACTTTCTTGATGGAAACAATACTTCGCCACTGAACGCTGCTCCGTCGTTTCCTTCGCTGAATGACGCCTTCGCCTTTCCTTCCGTACCGAATCCTGTTACACCGAATCTTGGCGCGCCGAATCCTGCTGTGCAGGATTCCAGCGTACCGACTCCGGGCGTTGCCGGCCCACAGTCGGTTTCAGGCATTCTAGCTTCGCCGTCACCGGTGCCAGCCACACCCTTGACTGAAAGCGAGCTGCGTGCGATTCCAGTTTCGCTGGCGAGCCTAGCATTCGCACCTAGTGTTGGCGCTGGCTCGGCGCCGCGGGCTTCCGCCTTCTCAGCTTACTTCCTCGATCCGGAGAAAAGCGCACCGCTAGCCGCCACACCGTCGTTCCCCGCAGCTACCGAAATGTTTTCCTTCCCGGGCGTGCCCGGCGTTCAGTCGGTTCCCGGTGTCCCAGGCATGCCGTCATCTCCGCCGACCAATCTTCAAGCGCTTGCGGATGCTGCCTCGACACCGGCAGTGCCCGGTTCGTCGGCCTACTTTCCGGGTGAAGAGAAGGCTCCGGCGACGCCAGCGCCGCCCCTCTACATCGAGTCGCTGGAGTTTCGCCCGGACGTCGTATCCGATATGGGATCGTCCGCACGCCCGTTCGACCCACACATCATCCGGCGCGATTTTCCCATCCTGCAGGAACCGGTGAACGGGCGGCCGCTGGTGTGGCTCGACAACGCCGCCACCACCCAAAAACCCAACGCGGTCATCGACCGCATCTCGTCTTTCTACCGGCACGAGAACTCGAACATCCACCGCGCCGCCCACACGCTTGCGGCGAGAGCCACCGACGCCTACGAGGGCGCGCGTGAAAAGGTGCGTCGCTTCCTGAACGCCTCATCCACCAGCGAGATTGTGTTCGTTCGTGGCGCCACCGAAGGCATCAATCTGGTGGCCAAGAGCTGGGGACACCGCAACGTCCAGAAGGACGACGAGGTCGTCATTACCTGGCTCGAGCACCACGCCAATATCGTTCCGTGGCAGCAGCTGTGCTCGGAAAAAGGTGCGCGTCTGCGGGTGGCGCCAGTCAACGACCGTGGAGAGGTCATCCTCGAACAATACGAAAAACTTCTCGGCCCACGCACCCGCATCGTAGCCTTCAGTCAGGTGTCGAATGCGCTCGGAACCATCACGCCGGCACGGGAAATGGTTGCGATGGCTCACCGTCACGGAGCCCGCGTGCTGGTGGACGGCGCGCAGTCCATCGCCCACATGGGAGTGGACGTGCAGCTCCTCGACTGCGATTTCTTCGTCTTCTCCGGCCACAAGATCTTCGCACCTACGGGAATCGGTGTCGTCTTCGGAAAAGCTGACCTGCTCGAGACCACCCCGCCCTGGCAGGGCGGCGGCAGCATGATCCTGGATGTGACTTTTGAGAAAACGGTGTACAACGTGCCGCCGGCGCGCTTCGAAGCCGGCACCGGCAATATCGCCGACGCGGTGGGGCTGGGAGCCGCGCTCGACTACCTCGAGCAGATCGGCATGGAGAACATCGCCCGCTACGAGCATGACCTGCTGACCTACGCGACCGCAGGGCTGCTCACCGTCCCCGGCCTTCAGCTTATCGGAACCGCGCGTGAGAAGGCGAGTGTGCTCTCTTTCGTCCTCGACGGTTTCCGCACCGAGGACGTCGGCAAGGCCCTCAACCAGGAGGGAATCGCGGTGCGCGCCGGACACCACTGCGCCCAGCCCATCCTGCGCAGGTTCGGCCTCGAAACCACGGTCCGCCCGTCGCTCGCGCTCTACAACACTCGCGAGGACGTCGACGCACTGGTCGCCGCGTTGCTCCGCATCCAGGCCGGACGCGGCCATCGCGGCCTCTAACCAAGGTTGCCTCGCAAAGAGTAAATGGCTAGGGTTAAGCCCAACCACGCGCCTGCGAAATTGACGTAATGTTTCAGGTGGAACATTTTGTTATGACTGAATTGTACGTGCACTATAATCTGTATTTCGGTAAAACGCCTCTTTGTGTGAGAGAGTTGCCCGGGCAAAGGGCTCGGCCCTTTAATAACGAAGGACGGGCACCGCGAGCGGCTCATGCACCGGAACTGTGTCCAACAGTCCAAGCCCGGATGAACTCCTTTCTTGTGGACACGCCACGCCCTCCAAATTACAGTCCAGCGTCATGCATTTTCTCGAGGGGGGAATCACGGCGACCTGGAGGAGCCCATGGCTGCTTCGCTCTACTGGTACCCCTGGTCACAGTGCTCCTTGTCACGCTGCCAGTGCCCCCGGAGTAATCTGTATCGACTGGGCCACCCGCGCCCTCACCTCGAATCGCAGCGACAATCATCCCTGACCGACAGAACAAGCGCGCGGTCACTCGTAGCGAAGACCTTGAATAGGATCCAGTTGCGATGCCTTTCTGGCGGGATAGTATCCAAAAAGAATTCCGATGCTGGCGGCAAACAGACCGCCAATGGCGAGCACCTCTGGTGTCAACTTGGTTGGAAACGCGAAGAGCTGTTCGATGATGGCTGACGAAAAGATCCCTGCCAAGATACCCAGTACCCCTCCAAGCGTGCTGAGAGCGACCGCTTCGCTGAGAAATTGCAGCTGAACGTCCCATTCGGTAGCTCCCACGGCCAGGCGGACTCCAATCTCGCGCGTCCGCTGGGTGACCGACACCAGCATGATATTCATAATTCCGATCCCGCCGATCAACAACGATAGGGATGCCACGCTGCCCAACAGAATCGTCATAATTCGACTGGTGGCGAGTTGGGCCTGAATCAGATCCTCCGGCCTGCGGACATTGAAATCGTCGTCCTCGGCAGAGGTCAAGTGGTGACGCTCCCGAAGCAAGCCTGTGATCTGGGTTGTCGCCTCGGTCATGGCGTCGCGAGAGACGGCGGAGCAAAAAATGTCATCCAGCCAAAATGTACCGGTGAGCCTCTTCTGCACCGTGGTATAAGGCATGACTACGACATCGTCCTGATCCTGGCCCGTAGCCGAAAATCCTTTCGGGTACAGAACACCTACCACCTTGCACGGCAGATTCTGAACCCGGATTGTCTTTCCCGTCGGGTCGTCAAGTCCGAAAAGGTACTCGACCACGGTTTGACCCAGCACACACACTGGCACGGCGGCCTCCACATCCGCCGATGTAAAAAATGTGCCAAGGCGCATTGGCCACCTGCGAATCTGGACGAATTCCGGCGTAACCCCTCGGTATTGGGTAGTCCAGTTCTCCCCGCCGTAAACGACTTGCAGATGGCCATCCACGTTGGGAGACATACTTTTGATCAATGGCACTTGCGCGGCGATGGCATGGGCGTCGTTGAGCACCAGGGACCGAGTGCCGCGCGCTCCCGCCCGCATGCCGTTCCGGGACCGGCTGCCGGCCTCGATCCAGACAAAGTTGTTGCCCAAACTTTGCAGTTGGTCTTCTATCTTGCTGCTGCCGGCATTGCCGATGGCAACCACGCAGATAAACGCTCCCACGCCGACGGAGATGCCCAGAATGGTGAGGACACTGCGAAGCCAGTTCCGCGAGAGGGATACGAACGCTTCCCGAAACAGAGCCTTGAGATTCATGTGGGGAAAATAGCAAAGAAAGATTTTAACTCTGATCCGGTTAAGTCGGGCAAAGCTCTTCGATGGTAGTACCCGTCCGCAGATCTCCAGACTGTCTCCAGACTGCGGACCGAAGTTGTGCCGAGAAGAAATTATTTCCGACCCGTTGGCCGGAAATCCCGCGGCGACTGGGCCGTTTGCGCGATCTTGTATGCACTTCCGGACCGTTGACCGGTTCCCAATTCGGGCCTAACTTCGCGATTGAGTCCTTCCCAATCTTGCAGCGCCAATGGATTGAGAATCAACCCCGAGGGCCCCGCCACCCCCTTGAGGCCGTTCGGAGCGCACCAGCGCCAGCTTCTTTCCTGCTCTGGCCTGGTCTGGCCCACACCGAGCGCTTGAGTTAAACGTGCTCCGCTTCTCCCGTTGCACGACCTTAGTTGACGCAACAGTGCGTCTTGCTCCGCACATGGAGGTACGAATGAAATTCCCGAATGCACTTTCTCTATTCTGGTGTCTCGGTCTTCTTGCGATCCTCAGTACAGGGGCGCTTCAGGCCCAACAAGACCCCGGACCCCGGGGTGGAGCCCCGGGAGGTGGCGGGCCCATTCCCGCACTGAACTCCAGCGAACAAGCTTTGTTTAGCAGAGCGCTCGATCACTTCATGGAGCTAAATTCAGTGGATGGCAGCATATCCGCAGAAGAGAGCATCGGCCTGGGACCAACATTCAACGGCAATGGTTGCGCGATGTGCCATGCGGAGCCGGCAATCGGCGGCAGCAGCCCCGGCACGATCAGCCGTCTGGCCTCGGTTCCTAACCCGCAGGTTGCGCTGGCCACGCTTCACGGTGCTACTAACATTATTCCTGCCTTCATCACGCGTGACGGTCCGGTCCGTGAGGCTCGCTTTGTCCGGAACCCCGACGGCTCGCCAGACGGCGGTGTTCACGGCTTATTTACCATCGCCGGCCGTTCCGATGCTCCCGGCTGTACGCTGGCGCAACCGAACTTCGCTCTCCAGCTGGCCTACAGTAACGTAATTTTCCGCATTCCCACTCCGCTGTTCGGCCTCGGCTTGGTGGAGGCAACGCCCGACGACACCCTACGGGCGAATCTGGCTGACGATCGAGCCGCGAAAAGCGCGTTAGGTATTCGCGGAAGCTTCAATACCAACGGCAACGACGGCACTATTACGCGCTTCGGCTGGAAGGCTCAGAACAAGTCGCTGCTTATCTTTGCCGGCGAGGCCTATAACGTCGAGTCAGGCGTAACCAACGAAAACTTCCCCAACGAGCGCAGTGCTGTACCCGGCTGCGTGTTCAATGGCTTGGAGGACCCGAGCCCTACGGACGGCACCACCTCTGACCTGGTGAATTTCGCCATCTTCATGCGTCTGGCCGCGCCACCGACGCCGGCGCTACCGCCAGGTGTCACTGCCCAATGCGCGCGGAACGGTGCGAGCCTGTTCCACCGCGTCGGCTGTGCCCTGTGCCATACACCAACGCTCACCACCGGCATGTCATCGTTCACCGGCATGTCCAACTTCGCCTACAGCCCCTTCTCCGACTTCGCTCTCCACCACATGGGGGACTTGCGAGATGGCGTCACCCAAGGGGCGGCTGGGCCGGACCAATTCCGAACCGCACCACTTTGGGGTCTTGGCCAGCGCCTGTATTTCCTGCACGACGGACGCACTTACGACCTTTTGCAGGCTATCGAGGCCCATGCCGACTGCGGCGGAGCTCGCCGTGGTCATGATCACGACGGAGACTATCATCGCCTCCAGTCGAGCTGTAATTCGGAAGCCAACGGCGTCATCAACAACTTCAATGCGCTCACCAAACCACAGATACAGGACATGCTGAACTTCCTGCGATCTTTGTAAGCGGGGGGTTCGAAGCCAAAAGCAAAGATTTCTGATCCAATAGTTTCGCCGCAGAGTTAGGCCGCAGCTGTCGTCTTGCGCGACTTCACGGCATGGATTGCCTGAAGGCCGGCGACCTCGGTTTTCCAGTTGTAATACTCTCTTGCTCGCGCCTTCGCGTCGAAATCACTGAAGATGACTGTATATATTTCGCCATCCCCATCGAAGTCCATGGCTTGAACTACCCAATTGCCTGATCCATCTTCGCTCTTGAATATGTCCCATTCCATGAGAGTCACACTCCCGTTTGGATTCGATTCCGGCACGCGATGCGGCTGGCGAAAATATGATTGCTGCGCGGCAGGTCTCGCATTGCCCCGCGCGCACACGGCCGTCCAGTTTGAGAGCCCCGCGCTTAGTTGCGCCGTCGAACCTGCCTCGGCAATATCTGGCCGCTCAATCTCTGTTTCCAGGTGCGAAGCAGGCACCGCCATTGCTGGTCTCAGGCGTTTGATTTCCCTTTCGTGCTCGCCCCTGCCTTGGTTGTTTTTCCCAAATCTGAATGCGAACTCCTCCGACGGTGTCACAACTGGGATCAGAATGCGGGATGGTCCCATATCTCCAGAGAGTGAAGCGATACAGTACATACTGTATGTCTGGGTGCTGGCCACCTTTGTGGTTCCAAGCACGGGCAAAAGGGGCGGCCTTGGATCGAAAGCCCGCGTGACAAGGGTGGGTCAGCCCCCTGTTTACAACCGTAGTCCTGATGGAGCAGACTTTTGTTGGCTTCGCGTTTGGAACAAGCCTAACCGACACCTACATCGATGCTGGGCAGCACGCGCGCAATCAACGGAACTGTATGAACGTCCTTCTACTTTCCATGCCCGACTATTTCGAGCACATGCCGCCTGTCGCCGTTCGCATGCCCAACGGCGCTCTGACCTCACTCGCGGGAAACGTCGATTCCCACCACCGAGTCGCGGTTGCCGATCTGATTCTCAGCCATCGTCAGGTGCGGAACACGGTCACCGGGCTGGTGCGTGACTTTGATCCCGACGTTGTGGGGCTTTCCGTGATGACCTTCCAGCGCCCGACGGCTGGGCGCGTTATCGACCTAGTGCGCGCGCTTAAACCTGGCGTGAAAGTCGTTGTGGGCGGCTACGACCCTAGTCTTGCCCGCGAAGCCTACGAGGGGATGAACGTGGATTTCATCGTGCGCGGCGAGGGCGAGGTCACTCTTCGTGAACTTCTGCGTGCGATCGAGCAGGGTGGACATTTCGACCTGATCTGCGGCCTTTCGTACCGCACCGGCGATCGCTGGTTCCATAACTCCAACCGTCCGGTACATCGGTTGGAAGACGATGAGATCCGCCCGCCCAACCGTAACGCCCGTGTGCTCCAGGGCTACACGCTGCTCGGCCGCCAGGTAGATGTGATCGAGACCTCGCGCGGCTGCACCTACGACTGCAGTTTCTGTTCGATCATCGAAATGCGCGGACGCAACTTTCACACCTACAGATTCGAACGTATTCTGGCCGACATCACTGACGCCCGAGACCACGGCGCCCGGACCATTTTCCTGGTGGACGACAACATTACGCTCAACGTGCATCGTTTCGAAGCCCTCTGCCATGCCATCATCGAGGCTGGGCTGAACAAGCTGGATTACTTTGTCCAAGCCATGACCTCCGCCATCGCCACGCATGGTAAGACACTTGCGCCGCTGATGCGCCGGGCCGGATTCCGCTACGTCTTTCTGGGGATTGAAAACATCCTGGAAGACGATCTCCAGTTCTTGCGCGCCACCGCGAAGAACACGGAGCGTGACGATGGGCGGAATGCCGGCAACGCTTCGGTGAAAGCAATCGACTGGCTGCACCGAAACAAGATGTACGTAGTCGGAGGTCTGATCGTGGGCAACCCCGACGACACTCGTGAATCCATTGAGGCCAACCTGGCCTTCGCCCGGCGCTACGTGGACTGGCCGTATATCCAGCACCCCACGCCCTATCCGCGGACGCCGATGACGGAAGAGTTCCGCGAACGCGGCCTGATCACGAATGAGCGGCTGGAGGAATACGATGGTACTACCGCGGTCGTGCGCACCGAGCACGTGTCGGCGGAAGAAGTCGAATTCGCTCGCTGGAAAGCTGAGCGTTGGATGAAAGCTCGCCATATGCCGGCGGCCCTGCTCCACGATCCTTGGTTCGTCGTACGGCACGCTCCGGAGATGCTAACCCAAACCTTCCGCGGTTGTACGTTGCGCTCGGTGCTAGGACTAGAAGACGAGCGCAGGGCGTTCGAGCGTTACAAGGCAATACGGCATCGGGAGCGGAAATACGTATAGTAAGGAGGGCGGGTGGCCCAGCCTTCACATATTACACTCGGAGGTGGAAATTGAGTCGCAGTGGCCCGCGCGAAAGAGGGCGAGGGTTCGGATATCTCTGCCAGCGGAGCTACGTGCGCCGGCAGAAAACCTCCGCCCAGCGGAGCTTGGACGGGCATCCTCGAGAATAAATGGATAGAGATAGGCCGGCCCCACCCGATCATGAAGGCCTTTATAGTTCGAAGATCCGATATAACGCAGATGGCTGCTGTGCTTGAAGCAAGGTGGTTGCGACATTGCAGACTCGAATTCCTCCAGCCGTGCGTCCCTCCGGAGCGCCGTGATGAGCATGTCCGTGCAGCACTAAATCAGCGCCGTGACGATCCACTACCTCGGCTAGGCGCGAGGTGCCCATGAAAGGGTAGATTTCAGGCGATTCACCCTTCACGGTGGTAGCGATGGGGGAGTAATGCACCACCACCACACGTTTCGGGGCGCGTAACTGCGACATCGCCCGCTCCAGTTTCACTGCTTCATCAATTGAGGCCCGGACGAAAGCTTTGATCTCGCGTTCCCCGAACGAAGTCAACATCGCAGGTCCGAAACCACCCACGAAACCTTTAGTCCCGGCAAACCCCACTCCGTCACGTTCGTAAGCGCTCCCATCCAGCACCTTGACACCTCTTTCGGTCATCATGCGCATGAGTTCGGTTTCCTGGCCGCATTCATAGTCATGGTTGCCGAGCACAGCGACAGTAGGGATTTGCAGGTGAACGAGTACGTCCAGCAGGGGTTCCATCTCGTCCGGATGACCGTTGTTAGTAAGATCTCCAGCCAGCACCAAGACGTCGGCCGCATCACGAATCTTCTCGAGTTGATCGCTGAGTACAGCGTGGCGCTGAACGGTGAAGTGTAGGTCGGCAATGGCCGCTATCCTCATATTGCTTGATTCCTGTCTTGAAGCAGCTTAAGCGATCTGGTCATCACAGCACGCCCAGATGTATCTCACTTTTTTCGCAGCCGACGCGCCCGGTAGTCCGTGAGCACATCCTCCAGTCCCCATTCTCTTACGTCGATGGCAAACATGTTGTCATCCACCAAACTGCCACGAAATTGGGCGTTGGCATCGGGTTGAGAGATCACTTTGGAGAAACGCGCCAGGAGATCCCGCCAGATCGCTTGCGGCACATAGTGTGTTTGTGCCGGATAGACATATCGAAACAGTAGGAGAGTCCAAAGCAACATTTCCCAATGTTCACCTGCCAACCGAAGTACGCGAGCCCAGTCGATCTTGCCCCGGGTTCCGTAGATGACATGCGCGATATCCGCCCCGTCGAAACGCTCACGGCGCGTAACGAAGAGCTTAGAAGCCAAAAGTTCCTCCGGCGCCAGGACCCTGGTGGGCACTCCATGAACCACGGCAGCCTGCGCGCGCCGAATCCAGGAATTCTCGACGACAATCACGGCATTGCTCATGCCAGTAATCAGGTCAACAAAGAAGCCATCACGATGAGCCTTCGCAAGCCATATCGGATCGCGCACCTCGCATTCAAAGCCATGTGAGTGCAAATGATCGAGAGCAATCCTCAAATTTTTCGTTGTCAGGAAAATGTCCAGATCTTTGGTGGTGCGACAAATGCCGGTGTGCTGTTGCAGGGCAAAAGCGCCGGCGACGGCATAGGGGATATGCTTCTGCTCAAGCAGAGTAAGCACTTCACGGAAGAGTGCTTCCTGCCTCTCCGGCATCTCCATCGGAACCGACGAGGTCAGTGGTACCTGCTCGGCGCAATTGGCATCATCATCGAGCACGACGCGGTTAGATGCGCAGATGCGCTTCCACGTGCCCCGGTGCTCCTGCGACAGAGTGCCTTTTCACCGGGGCCACCACCCCGGCGTGGGCGGCGCCATTTCGGCGACGGTGAAGCTGCGTGCGGCGCAACAAAACCCCGCCCAAGCGGAAGCTTGAACGGGCGCCCTCGAGAGTAATTGAATTAAGGTAAGCCACTCGCCCTCCCTAACTCCAATTCGGGCGGTTCAGACGCCGGCTGAAGCTTTATGGGTCAGAGCTGGCTTGGCAATCTGGCGGGACTTGTTCACTTTCAACAACAGGTCAGAGATGGCCTGGTGATCGGCTGGTTTGGAGAAGTAGTATCCTTGCGCAAATCCGCAATCGAGCTCTTTGAGCTGGTTGACCTGCTCTTCCGTTTCTGTGCCTTCTGCCACCGTGACCAGTCCCAAGTTCTGGGCCAGCATGATGATGATGCGGACAATTTTGTGGCTTTCCGCGTCACTATCCATGCGGGAGATGAAAGCACGATCGATTTTCAAGGAGTCCACCGGGAACTGCTGCAAGCGGCTGAGCGACGAATATCCGGTGCCGAAATCATCTACGCTCAGGCGAACCCCCAGGGCCTTGAGTTCGGAAAGTACAGAAGCCGCCCTTTCCGGATCTCCCATGGCGATGGTTTCCGTAATCTCTAACTGTAAATTTTTGGGATCGAGTCCTGTTTGCTTGAGGGTCTCTCCGATTCCTTTCGCCAGGTTGGGATGCGCGAACTCCTTGGAGGTAATGTTCACGCTCATGGTAAGCGCTGGCTCGGCCGGAAATTGAGCGTGCCACGATGTCACCTGTTCGCAGGCTTCACGCAGCAGCAACCGGTTCATCGGGATAATCAGGCCGGTCTCGTCGGCTACCGCGATAAACTCGGCTGGTGCGAGCAGACGATCTCCGTGCTGCCATCTGGTCAGGGCTTCGAAACCGGTGATTCTGCCGGTCTTCAGGGAAATAATCGGCTGGTAGTGGGTTCTGAATTCCCCCAGTTCCAAAGCCTTGCGAAGCTCCGTCTCCAACTCCAAACGTCGGACTGCGCCTGCGTGCATGGCGGTATCAAAAACTTCACAGCGAGCCTTGCCGGTTTGCTTGGCACGATACATGGCAATGTTGGCATCCCGCAGCAGATCTTCCGCGTGGGCGCACGCGGCGGTGCTCAAAGCGATTCCGACGCTGGCGGTGACTACGATCTCGTATCCGTGCACCGAGAAGGGAGCAGCCAATCTGCCCTGGAGCCGTTCCGCCACGCGGATGCCATCGCTCGCGTTGCGGATGTCTTCCAGTAGCACGGTGTATTCATCGCCACCGATCCTGGCCAAGGTGTCGTCTCGGGGGGATTCGTTCAGCTGGGGGCGTGAAATCGTATCCACTTCCCGGAGCGAGGCGGTTAGCCTTTTGCCGACTTGAACCAGTACTTCATCTCCGACAGTGTGCCCCAGGCTGTCGTTAAAAACCTTGAATTCGTCGATGTCAATGAATAGGACGGCGAATTTGTAATCCTGGTGCCGTTTGGAGAGCGCGAAGGCACGCTGTAAACGGTCGAGGAAGAGGGCGCGGTTGGGAAGATTGGTGAGCCCGTCGTGGAAGGAGCTATGGGCCAGCATGTCTTCTGCCCGTTTGCGCTCGCTGATGTCGCGGTTGACGATCACCAGCTTTTCAGTTTCGCCTTTCCGGTTTGGGACAACGTTGGCGGTCGATTCGAGGATGCGCCAGGAACCGTCCTTATGCTGTATCCGGTATTCCAGCCGCTGCCCCTGGCCGGTAGAACGGGCCTTGCGGCCAGCCTCCAGTACTCGCGCGCGATCGTCGGGATGAACTTGTTCAATGGATGAAGTGGTTTTCAATTCTTCTGCCGAATACCCGAGGACGTGCTCATAGGCGGGACTGTTGTAGATTCTTTGGCCGGCGCCATCCACGACCGCGATCATGTCAGCCGCATTTTCAGTAATGAGCTGAAAGAGCTGGTCTCGCTCCGCCAGCTGCCGCCGGATTCGCTGCAGTTGCAAATGCTGATAAAGCGTGTAAATGTCGAATAGCAGGACGACGCAAGCCAGTCCCCGGACCCATTCCTTGAGATCAGTCCAATAACTGCCCTCGGCTTGCGGGTGCAACTGGAAGAAGGTTAGCGAGACAATCCCGAAAGTCAGAACCAGAGTTACGAGTACGGCCAGTCCCCACAGCCACCACTCGCGGCCCTCGATCTGCCATCTCTGGATCGGAGCTGCGGCGGGCTTGCTCTGGCCAACGATTGGGGTTGCTTGGTTCATGCGCGCTCTCTTGTCACTGAAGAGATTCTAGACCGGGAAAACTTGGGTGAAAGTTACCGAAGTTTTGAACGGGTAAGGGGCGGACGATTGATCCGGAAGGTAAGTTCCGGGTGTAGAACAGCTCCGCCCTGACCTCCTCCATGCGGCCCGCGTTCACTTCTAGCAAGCTTGCGCTCGCCGCCCGGACGGCGGCGTCCAGGCCTACGTGGTCTTTGCCGCAACACTTTTCTTGAAACTAGCGTCTAACCCTGCGGGGTGCTGCGTCCCGCGCGCCGGGGGTTGGTGTCTGGCGTTGGCGGGAAGGTATAATTAGTAGGGTCGCACTCATCTCGGAGGAAGTCATTATGAATCAGCGCGCAAGCGCTTTTTGGGCACAGTTGAAGGCAAACCGTCCCGCGTACGCCCTTTCGATTTTGCTTACCTTGACCGTCGGTATTTTGATCGGCACAGTTATTTCCTACGGGGTGAAGGGACAGGACAAGAAAGCAGCCTCCTCCGATGCCGCCATGTTGAGTGTGCCCTCGCCGCAGGTTCTGTCGAACCAGTTCTCCCAGATTTCGAAGCAACTCGAGCCGAGCGTGGTCAACATCAACACCGAATCCACCATCAAGACGCCCAAGCGGCGACGTGGCAGTCCGAATGACGATGACGTGAACCCGTTCGACGACTTCTTTGACCGCTTTTTCGGTGGACAGGGTGGCCAGGGAGGACAGGGCGGCGGCACTGGCTCGATTCGCGAGCGCTCCCTGGGTTCCGGCGTGATCGTGGATCCCAAGGGTTACATTGTCACCAACCGCCACGTGGTGGACAAGGCAGACCGGATTCGGGTGAAGCTGCAGGATGATCCGCCGGGAATGCTGCATGACGCCAAGGTAATCGGCTCGGATCAGGAAACCGATCTGGCCGTGATTAAGATTGAGAGCGACAAAACGCTGCCCACGGCCAAGTTGGGCAACTCCGAGAGCATGCAGGTGGGGGATTGGGTATTGGCGGTGGGTAGTCCATTTGGCCTGCAGGAAACCGTGACCGCCGGAATTGTCTCCGCCAAGGGACGCAACATTGTGCCCCAGCGTCAGTTCCAGTCGTTTATCCAGACCGATGCCGCCATCAATCCCGGCAATTCGGGCGGACCGCTGGTGAACATGGCGGGCGAAGTGATTGGCATCAATACCGCGATTCTTACCGATACCAACGCCTATGCCGGCGTGGGATTTGCCCTGCCCTCGAATACCGTAGTGCAAGTTTACAACCAGCTAATCGGTCCCGAACACCGAGTCGCGCGTGGTTCCATCGGAATCATGTTCAGCGCGCAGGAAAATCCCGCTATTGCGCGGGTCTACGGAGGCGGCTCCGGAGTCACCATCTCAGATGTAACCCCCGGCAGTCCTGCGGAACAGGCGGGATTGAAAGTGGGCGACACCATCGTCGCGGTTGACGGCAAGCCGGTAAAGAACGGCGATGATCTGGTGGCTGATATCGCTGGCCGCAAGCCGGGCTCGAAAGTCGCGGTGGGGTTCATACGCAATAGCAAGAAGCAGGAAGCGACGGCGACCGTGGCCGACCGGGCCAAGCTGTTTGCCGCGCGCTTGGGCGACGACGACGAAGGCGGCGTCGAAACCGGGCCTAAGGAAAGCAAGCTCGGCCTGACGGTGGGCTCTCTCACCCAGGACTACGCCGATCGCCTGGACGTGCCCGCCAACAAAGGCGTGATCGTGAAGGAGGTAAAGTCAGGCTCTTTCGGCGAGGATATCGGTTTGACCCGGGGCGATATCATCCTCGAAATCAACAAATTGACGGTGGACAGCGAAGAGCAGTTCAACCGGGTTTCGAGCACCCTAAAGAGTGGCCAGGACGTGGTTTTCCTGGTCCGCCAGCGGGGCGCCGGGCGCCAGGGCGGCACGATCTTCCTGGCCGGCACGCTTCCGTAACCAGGGCTAACCAGCCTTTGGGTCTGCCCAACCCTGGGGCTACCCAAAAGGGGCTGGCCTAAAAGAAGCTGGTGCTGCTGTCTGGGATGGTTTACCCTGCCTGCTCGATCAAGAATTGCTCTGGCGGGTCGTGACTTTGCGATTTGGTGGTTCCATTCCGGTGAGGTTGGTAGGCGCTGGCAGCGCCATGCTTTTGGTGTGCGGGCTGGCTTCGGCCCAAGCCAGCTACAAAGCAGCGGGCGCGAATCGGGACCAGTCGAAGGCCAGGTTGCAAGCTGTGGCCTCTCCTTCAAATTTCCACTCGACTTCCCGCAAGAGCCAAAAATTGCGCAAGAGTTCGCGCCAGCGTGGGCAGCAGAAGATCGATCCGGCGCGCTCCCGCGAAATTCAGGAAGCGCTGATTCGTGAACATTATCTGGACGGCGCCGCCTCCGGGGTTTGGGACCCCAACTCGCAGAATGCGATGGAACGCTTCCAGGCGGATAACGGTTGGCAGAGCAAGACGGTTCCTGACTCCCGGGCGCTGATCAAGCTGGGATTGGGGCCGGACCACGAACATCTGTTGAACCCCGAAAGCGCGATGACATCGCGGCCCGATCCACCTCACGCGTCGCCCTTGCTGAATCAGACCCCGGCAGGGGTGAGCCCACCTCAGAAGTAGAATCAGTCTCCAGTCTTCGGTCGTCAGTCCTCGGTCGTCAGGACTTGGTCGCTAGCCGTTGGTGGTTAGCCCTTGGCTTGTCCACGACAGGCCGAGCCACCCTGCGCTCACGACGGAAGACGGACGATTACTGCTTCCCTTTCATCACTGGATTCGGAAAGTAGGGCAGAGGTTTGTCGCTGATAACGGCGCGGGGATTGTCGTCTACCAGCGCTTGGGCGACTTCGTGGCCGCACAGTTTGGCCACTTTTTCTCTGGCTGCGGAGAGTGCTGGTACGCGGTGCTTGGTGTCATGAGCGTCCGAAGCCAGTACGTGCACGGCGTCTCGTTCCAGCAGCCACTCGGCGGCGCGAGCAACTTTTTGTCCCCAACCCCCGGTCACTGCCGAGGCGGTGACCTGCACGACGCAACCTTGATCCACCCACTGCAGAACCCGCTGCTGCGTCTCCTGCAGAATGGGATTGCGCTCGGGATGAGTGATCACCGGAATGATGCCGACGTCCGCCATCTTGCTGAAGTAGTCGTTGATTTGCGTGGGGATGCTGTAGTTGCTCAACTCCACCAGCAGGTAGTGGGTATCTTCGATGGTGAAGCGTCCTGGCGAAACCAGAACTTCCCGCAGGTTATCGTAAGAAAGATGAAAATCGCAGCCCAGGATCAGCTGTGGAGTCTGGCCCGCCAGTACCCGTAGATATTCGAGGTTGCTGGCCAGATGCTGCCGATTGTATTCAAAGCGTTCGTTGGCATGAGGCGTGGCTACGATGTGTTCAATGCCATCGTCGGCCGCCATGCGGCACATCTCCAGGGACATGTCCCATGACTTGGAACCGTCGTCCACCTGCGGGAGGATGTGGCAATGGATATCGATCACGTGGACTTCCGCAGGGGAGGGTTGTGAGTTGATTTAAGCAGATTTCCGGGGAAAGACAAAGGACGGAGGGATCGAGTCCCCGTTCTCTTCAAACTTTGGTCATCATAGTAATCTGCCATGCCGGCTGGGACAGTTGCCTGCTTTACCCACGCTCCTTAAACATTGTACGTTGTCACCTGCCATTGCGATAAAACAGTGACCGGCCGTCAGGAAAGCGCATCCATTACAGTTGAGATTTTACAGCTATTTTTGGCTTGCTATTTTAATCGGAGGTACATCTGGTGAGTGATCGCACTAAGATTTCAATCTCGAAGCCGGCGGGAACGGTAGAGCTCGGTCGCGAATTGACCGTCCACCGTTTGGGTTATGGGGCGATGCGTCTGACCGGAGCGGGAGTCTGGGGACCGCCGAAGGATCGGTCAGGAGCGCTCGCCGTCTTACGCCGGGCGGTTGAGTTGGGTGTGAATTTCATCGACACGGCGGATTCGTACGGTCCCGAGGTGAGCGAAGAACTGATTGCGGAAGCGCTGTCGCCTTACCCCAAAGATCTTGTGATCGCAACCAAGGGAGGCTGGATTCGTCCCGGACCGGGCCTATGGGCGCATGACGCGACGCCTGGCCATTTGCGCCTGGCGGTCGAGGGCAGCCTGAAAAGGCTGCGCCGGGACCGCATCGATCTTTACCAACTCCATATCCCCGATCCGATTGTGTCTCTTGAGGCTTCAGTCGGTGCCTTGGCCGAGCTGCAGGTCGAGGGGAAGATTCGCCTGATCGGCCTGTCCAATGTGACGCGGGAGCACGTCGAGCGCGCCCGCAAGATTGTGCCGATTGTTTCCGTTCAGAATCGTTACAGCTTCGCCGATCGCGAGTGGGACTACGTAGTCGATTATTGCCAGCAGAACGGAATCGTGTTCATTCCCTGGTTCCCCCTGGGGGCGGGCAAAGTTGCGAAAGAAACCGTTCAGCGGATCGCGGACGCGCATGGCGCCAAGCCCATGCACGTCGCGCTCGCGTGGTTGCTCCAGCGTTCCCCGGTGATGCTGCCGATTCCGGGAACTTCTTCAGTCGAACACTTGGAGGAAAACATGCTCGCCGGGCCCTTGCGCTTGACGGAGGAGGAGTTTGGGGAGCTGGCTGGAGTGCCGGAACTTGCGTTCTCGCGGTGAAGAGCGGCCACCGATTTACGCGGATTTTCACGGACAACTAGAGAGCAAAGCGTTCCACGATAAATCCGCGTTTATCCCTGGCGGCTTCGCTCCACTTCTCGCCAAGTGCGCGGAAATGGGGCTCCGCTTCTGTAAACCCACGACCACGTAACCTTGCGACTATTTGCCCATGGTGAGCACGACGCGGAAGCGGGCTCGTCCGTTGATCATTTGATCGTAGGCTTCTGCGGCCTTTTCCAGCGGGTAGCGTTCGATCATGGGGCGGACGCCGGTCAGCGAGCTGAACTGCAACGTGTCCTCGGAATCGATCGCAGAACCAGAGGGCCATCCCACGATGGTTCGGCGGGCAAACATGAGTTGCAGCGGCGTAATGGTGAGAGGCTCCGCGGCAGCTCCGACGATTACCATCTTTCCGTCCGGCGCCAGTCCATCGACCAAGGACGAGATCGCCTTCGAATCGGGCGCAGTGGCGAGAATCACGCGCGCACCGCCCAGGGTTTGCACGGCGGCGCCTGGCGCGGCGGCGCCTGTGTCGATGTAATTGTGAGCGCCAAGTTTCTTGGCCAGGGCTTCCTTATCCCCACCGCGGCCAATCGCGACGGTGTGAAAACCCATCTGGCGCGCGCATTGAATGCCCAGATGGCCCAGGCCGCCGATCCCCTGCACTGCCACCAGATCGCCGGCTCGCGCTCCGGAGTTCCGCAGCGAGTTGTACACGGTGATCCCTGCGCAGAGCAGCGGCGCGGCTTCGTCAGGCGGCAGGTCGTCGGGCATGGCCGCAACCGCCTCGGCCGGGACTACCACGTATTCTGCGTAGCCGCCATCGAAGCTGATCCCAGTAATCTTCGCGAACTGGCAGAGAATGAAATGGCCTCGACGACAGGGGTCGCACGTAAAGCAGTGTCCACCGTGCCAGCCGACGCCCACGCGCTGGCCGGGTTTCCATTGCGTAACGTCGGACCCGACAGCGTCGATCCGTCCGGCGATCTCATGGCCCGGAATGCGCGGGTATTGCAATCCGGGAAAACCTGACTCTTTGACGACGGCGTCGCTGTGGCAGACGCCGCAGGCCTCGACCTTGATCCGCACCTGGGCGCGACCCGGCTCTGGATGCGGGCGCTCCACCACTTCGAAGTTTCCGCCAGCTTTGCTGACTTGTACGGCTTTCATGTTCTTTTTCTTTTGCCCTCAGGATTTGGAAGATTATGAGATCAGTTTAGGAGCAGGCTTTCTGGTCCACGGAAACAATTGCGAAGAACATGGTTATAGATGGGAAAGCGGATAGCGGAGATGCAGAAATTAGCGGAAATCGCCTTTCTGCATTCATCGGCGCGATTAGCTGCCTTACGCTCCCCGCCGTGTCTCTGCACAGCCCTGAGAGATGAGAACGGGCACCTTCTTTTACCTCGTCGCACACCTCCTGCGAGGTGATGGTGCTGTTTCCGGTCTTAATGGTTCCGTCGCTACTCCAGACCTTGCTTGTCGCCTGCGTCAATGTGATAGCTGATCTTGACCCCTCCGCCGGAAGGCTCGACAGTCACAACTTGACCCTGGTCTCCTGGGTTACGGGGATCAGTACGCATTCGCCACACGCCGTAAATCGATTCCGCCGCAAGCGCTGGCCGCCAGCAGCAAGAAACAAATTGCTGTCCGTAAGCATTTCATCAGAACCTCCTCGGCACCTTTTCTTAAGGGTACCGAGCCCGGATAAACTCGCTGATCGATTCATATGCCTTGGTCAGGGTCGGCTCGTCCGGCAGGAACACGATGCGAAAGTGGCGGCTGCCGGGTTTTTGGCCGAAGCCGGAGCCGTGGACGACGAGAACGTGTTTTTGCCGGCACAGTTCTTTCACGAAAACGTCGTCGCCTTCATTAATTTGCAGGCTGGGGAAAGCGTAAAACGCGCCGCGGGGAGAGACGCAGCTCATTCTGGGAGTTGAATTGCACCACTGAACCGTGAGATCGCGGCGGGCGCGAAGCTTGTTGCGCACTTCCGTGAGGTGGTCCTGAGGACCGTCCAGTGCGGCTTTAATGGCGTACTGCTCGGGGTGACTGGCGCACAGACGGGCGCGCAGGAGACGGTGAATGCCTTCCAGGTAGGGTTTTACGGCCCTGGCGTCGCCGCTGACCATGCCCCAGCCGATGCGCCAGCCGGGCGCGAGATAATTTTTTGATAGTCCGCCAAACGTCACGACTGGCAAGTCCGGCGCCACAGAGGCGATTGAGATGTGTTCGCCTTTTACGCCTGCATCGAGTATCAGCTTGTCGTAAATCTCGTCGGCGAAGATAACCAGATTGTTGCGCCGCGCCAGTTCGGCCAATTGTTCCAGCATGCGCCGGGAACAGAGGGAGCCGGTGGGATTGTTGGGACTGATCAGAACGATGGCGCGAGTGCGCGAATTTATTTTGCGCTGCAAGTCGATCAGGTCGGGTTGCCAGGCGTCGTCTTCGTTCAGATCGTAGGTTATGACCGGAATGCCGAGTTTGCACAACACGGCGGAGTAGAGCGGGTAATCGGGACTTGGAGTCAGTATGCTTTCGCCGGGATTGACCAGGGCGGTAAGACAGACGTCTACGGCTTCGCTGGCACCCGAAGTCACGAACACGTCCTGCAGCGTGGAAATTCCTTTGCGAGCGGCTTCGCCGCGAATGGCTTCGAGAGCTTCCCAGATTCCCGGGGATGGAGCGTAGCCGTTTTTGCCGTCCCGCATGGCCTTATAGACCGCTTCGATCAGGTGCGGCGGCGTTTGGAAATCGAAGCTGTTGGGATCGCCTACGTTGAGTGAGAGGACCTGGTGGCCTTGCTTGGTGACCTCGTCGGCCACCGAAGCCAGATCGCGGATGGCGTAGCGAACGTTGTCGAGACGGTGGGCGGCGGGCACTTCGCGGGTTTGCTGGATGGGCATGGGTCTCCGGTTTGATTCCGTCTAAAGCAAAAGCTTTTAACCGCAAAGACCTGCCGCCAAGACAACAATGATCTTCACGTCCGAGACGGCGCTGAAAGCTGCGCCGAATACGTGGCGCCGCCGTTCCGCCGGGTGTCTCGCTCGCCGTGCCAAGGGCAAGATGCCAGCGCTACATCAATCCACTCGATCGATCTGCGCCTTCTGCAGGCGGTCCGAGTAGTCCACATAGATCGCCTTCCACTCCGTGTAGAAGTCGATTGCACCCATACCGCCTTCGCGGTGTCCGTTGCCTGTGGCTTTTACGCCGCCGAAAGGCAGGTGGACTTCCGCGCCAATGGTAGGCGCATTGATGTAAGTGATGCCGGCATGCAGGTCGCGCATGGCGACGAACGCCCGGTTTACGTCCCTGGTATAAAGCGCAGAGGACAGTCCGTACTCGACGCCGTTGGCGATGGCGATGGCGTCGTCCAGATCTTCGCAGCGAATGATGGATACAACCGGGCCGAAGATTTCTTCCTGGGCAATGCGCATTTTGGGATCGACGTCGACGAAGACCGTGGGCTCCATGAAATAACCGTAGTGGTAATCGCCCTGGTCGAGCCGATTGCCGCCGCACTTCATGCGGGCACCTTCGGACTTCCCGATTTCCACGTAGCTGAGATCGGTTTTGAGTTGCGCCTCGTTGACGGCTGGACCCATCTCGGTGCTCTCGTCCAGGCCGTTGCCGACTCTTAATCGCTTGGCGCGTTCGACGTAGCGCTCCACGAACTCGGCGTAGATGCCTTTTTGCACGATGATGCGGCTTGTGGCGGTGCAGCGCTGACCGGTGGTGCCGAACCCGCCCCAAAGGCCGCCTTCAATGGCCAGATCGAGGTTGGCGTCGTCGAGCACAATCATGGGGTTCTTGCCACCCAACTCGAGCGAGCAGTGTTTGAAACTCTTAGCCGCGGTGGTTCCTACGGTTCGCCCGACTGCAGTGGAACCGGTCAGCGAGATGGCTTTGACTTCGGGGTGCTCTGTGAGCGGGCCGCCGACCTGTGAGCCGAATCCTGTGACGATATTGATCACGCCTTTGGGCACGCCGGCATCAGACAAGGTTCGCACCAGATTGAAAGTTGAGAGCGGCGTGTCCTGGGCGGGTTTGATCACGCAGGTGTTGCCGCACACGATGGCGGGCAGAATCTTCCATGAGGGGATTGCCATGGGAAAGTTCCACGGGGTGATCATGCCGCAGACGCCGATGGGAGCGCGGACCGCCATGGCAAACTTGTTGGGGAGTTCGGAGGGCGTGGTGGGACCGAACAGGCGGCGGCCTTCGCCGGCGAAATAGTAGGCGGTGTCGATGGCTTCCTGGGTGTCGCCGCGTGTTTCTTTCAGGATCTTGCCCATCTCGCGAGTCATGTCGCGGGAATATCCTTCCTTGCGTTCGAGCAGCATTTCGGCGGCGCGGAAAACGATTTCGGCGCGGCGCGGCGCGGGAACCAGGCGCCATTTGGTGAAGGCGTGGCGGGCGGCTTCGACAGCGGCGTCTACGTCGGCTTTGGCGGATTTCTGGAACAGGCCGACGACCTCGCGGGTGTCGGCGGGGTTGCGATTTTCGAAGGTCTCGCCGGTCGAGGATTCTACCCACTCGCCGTCAATGAAGTTCTTATAAACCTTGGTCTTGGTGGTGCTTCCGATCATAGCCGGGCTGGCCAGAGTGTCCGTCGCCATAGTGCCTCCTGAAGAATTGCCGGAAGTATCCATGCTACAGGTGACGGTGGAACGCGGCAAGGGAGGCGGACTAAAGGCACGATGCTGTCTTGCCGATTGGAGCTACGAGGTTTGTACGCGACGCCAATTCGACCATTGGCTTGGTTACAAGCGTTTGGTTTCGTCGCCGAACGACGCCGACTCGCACTCGCCAGGGACGTGAGTTTGCCCTATGAACAAGACCCATCGGCCCGCTTTTGTCAGAGCACTCGAACACAAGATCTTCACAAGGAAGACGGGTGTGTTGAGCCGCTCCGCGGCGCCCCTCATGCGCCCGCGGATCTTGCTCTGGCTGCTCTTGACCGCAGCATCGGTCCATGCGAACGCCGTTGATGCTCCTCAAACTGGCGAAAATAGTAGTACTCCTCTCAAACACCTGAGCCTGGCACAGCTCGGTAACATCGAGGTGACGACGGCCTCCAAGGAGCCCGAGGAGATCTGGCGAACTCCGGCTGCGGTCTACGTACTGACGCGAGAGGACATCCGCAGATCCGGGGCCACCAGCATCCCAGAAGTGCTCAGGCTGGTGCCCGGTGTGGAGGTGGCCCGTGTCAACTCCAGCGTGTGGGCGGTGGGCATACGCGGATTTGGCAGCGCCTTCTCAAAATCGGTTCTGGTGCTGATTGATGGCCGGAGCGTCTATACCCCGCTTTTTGCCGGGGTTGAGTGGAACGTACAAAGCGTATTGCTGGAAGACGTTGAGCGGATCGAGGTGATTCGGGGACCCGGTGGCACGATTTGGGGATCGAACGCCGTCAGTGGCGTGATCAATATTATTACCAAGAGCGCCAAGGACACTCGCGGGGCCTATGCATCTACGAGTGGCGGCAACATGAATCAAAGCCGGAGTGCGGTCCGCTACGGGGGCGGTCGGGGCAATTCCTTCAACTATCGTGCTTACGCCATGGGGTTCGGAGAAGCGCCAGAGTTTCACCGGGATGGTGACAACTATGACGATTGGCAATTGGGGCAGGCAGGTTTTCGAACCGACTCCAGACCGACGGACCGTGACGCGCTTACCGTTCAGGGTGATCTTTACACGGACATGTTGGGCAACAGATCAGCATCGCCTACTACTCGCCGCCCGACCAACGGAATGTGGACGGAACACAATACGTCTCGGGCGGCAATCTCCTGGGGCGTTGGCACCGCGAACTCAGCCACACCTCCGATTTGCAACTTCAGGCTTACTACGATCGCACCTACCGGCTGGGACCGCAGCTGGAGAAACACGCAACACCTTCGACCTTAACTTCATCCACCATCTGGTCTTGAAGCGACGAAATGAAATTATCTGGGGGCTGGGCGCTCGATGGAGTCCCAGTAGCATCGTCCAGACGGTCGCTACCGTGGACTTTGTGCCCCATCACATGGCAAACAATATTTACAGCGCGTTCGTGCAGGACCAGATCGCGATCCTTCAAGATAAAATCTGGCTGACGGTGGGGTCGAAGTTCGAGCGCAACATCTTTACCGGTTGGGAGAACCAGCCCAGCGCGCGTCTGTTGTGGACGCCGACCTCCCATCAAACGTTCTGGGCAGCGCTATCACGCGCGGTGCGGACACCTTCGCGAATTGATGAAGACCTGCAACTGACGGGATTGGTAATTCCGACCCCGGCGGTTTTCATTTGTATCTGCGATAACCGGAAGTTCCTGTCGGAGACCCTGCTGGGCTACGAAGCTGGCTACCGCAAGCTGGTAACCTCCCGCTTCTACCTGGACATCGCAGCCTTTCACAATCACTACAACGATCTCACCAGCTATGGAACTCTATCGATCGCGGTCGTTACCACGCCCGCGCCCACGCACATCCTGATCTCACTTCCGTTTGCCAACGGCATCAGGGGCTCTACGAACGGCGCAGAAATTGCGCCCGATTGGAAGGCGACTCATTGGATGGAACTCAAGGCCACCTATTCCTATGTAAGCCTTAACCTGGAGGATAAAGCGACCCACGCGAAGACCAGCTATGTTCAATCGTACGAGGAATCGAGCCCCCACAACGAAGTAACCGCTCAAGCGCTGTTCAATTTGCCCAAAGGATTTGAATTTGATCCCACCTACCGTTACGTTGGCGCTCTGCCGGTGCAACTGATCAAGTCGTATGCCACAGTGGATGTACGGCTGGGCTGGCACTTCGCCAAGAACTTCGAGTTTTCCCTGGCCGGCCAAAACCTGCTTCAACCCCATCATGCTGAGCTCGGTTCGGCCCTGACTAGGAGGAGCGCTTACGCGCAGATAATATGGAGAAAGGCCGCCGACTGATGTCTATGCAGCCACTCTTCCCAAAAGATGTCGTGCGCTTCATCCCACGTTGGCGCGGACCCTGGGGAGGTCAGGGTCTCCTGCTTCAGTTGACGGCTGTGGTCACAGCGTGGGCGCTCATTGGATTCCCGGTCGCTCAAGGGCAGCATTCAAAGCCCACCGAATACGAAGTGAAAGCCACCTATCTCTATAACTTCGCCAGATTCATCGAGTGGCCCGCTCGGGCCATCCCGGGCCAGGGCGGTTCTTTCACCATCTGTGTGCTTGGCCAGGATCCCTTCGGGCTTGCGCTCAATGCCAGCGTGGCAGATGAGGCCATCGGCGGCCAGAACGTGGTGGCCCGGCGAATTTCCACAGCACTGGACGCTGTGAACTGCCGGGTTCTGTTCATCAGTTCTTCAGAGGATCCTCGACTAAAGCAGATTCTCGCGGCGCTCGATAACAGCAGCGTCCTGACGGTCAGTGATATGCCCCAGTTCGTTCGGCGCGGCGGCATGGTTCAGTTCATTCTGGAGGGGAACAGAGTGCGTTTCGCGGTGAGTCTGGCGCCCACGGAACATGCTGGCCTGACTCTGAGTTCCGAACTTCTCAAATTGGCGGTCAGCGTTCGAAACCATGCTCGACCGGGAGACTGATCCGACCATGCTGCGTTTTTGCGATTATTCGATTCCCCGGAAACTGGCCTGGATGAACCTGCTGGTAAGTGGCGCGGCTCTGTTGCTGGCGTGCGGGGCTTTTGTAGCATACGACCTGATTAGTTTTCGGGAGAGCATGGTGCTAATCTTTCGATCCAGGCCCAAATTGTTGGCTCCAACAGCGTCTCCGCGCTACTGTTCAACGATCCCCAGTCAGCGCGAAAGACCTTGTCGGCGTTGAGCGCCTCTCCCAACGTCGTTACCGCGGGCATCTATACCGCGGACGGGCGGTCGTTCGCCGCCTATGGGCGTGATCGTGGAAGCGAAGCGCAACTGCCTCCAAATCCTGCGGTCAAGACACAGCTTAGCTTCCGGGATGGTCAGCTGGTGGTAGGGCGCTCAATTATCTTTGAGAGAAAGCCGGCCGGCACCGTTTATATCCAATCGGACCTCCGGGAGCTGTTTGACCGCTTGAAGCGGCAGCTGATAATCGTCGCCGTTGTAGTGTCCGCATCCCTCATGGCTGCCATGTGGATGTCCTCAATCTTCCGGCGAATCATCGCCGAACCTATTGTTCGCCTGGCTGAGACTGCTGGCATCGTTTCCCGCGACAAGATCTACTCGGTGCGCGCACCCACAACCGGGAACCACGACGAACTAGCCATCCTGATCGGGACATTCAACGAGATGCTGGCCCAGATTCAAGAGCGCGACACGGCGGTGCAGAAAGCTCACGACGAGTTGGAGCGGCGGGTCGAGGAGCGCACTACGCAGCTGGCGGCTTCCAACCAGGAATTGGAGGCCTTCTCCTATTCCGTTTCCCACGACCTACGCGCCCCGCTGCGTCACATCGGCGGTTTTTCCAAACTGCTGGAAGAAGAGTATGGAGGGCAGTTGGACGCCGCTGCTCATGGCTATCTGCAGCGCATCCGGAACGGAGCCAGAAACATGGGTCAGCTGGTGGATGACTTGCTGAGACTGGGACAGCTCGGGCGCCAGGCGCTGGTTTGCCGGCCAACAGATTTGAATTCCGTGTTGCAATCTGCGCTCCAAGACGTCCAACTAGAATGCGAGGGACGGCAGATCGAGTGGCGCCTGGGAAACTTACCGGTCGTGGAGTGCGATCCCGGTTTGATCAAACAAGTGTTCACGAATCTGCTGTCGAACGCGGTCAAGTACACGCGGTGCCGCGAGTTGGCGGTCATCGAGATTGGCCAAGTTACAGCGGACGGCCCACTTGTTCTTTTCATTCGTGATAACGGCGCCGGCTTTAATCAGAAATACGCCGACAAGCTATTCGGCGTTTTCCAGCGGTTCCACCGCACGGAAGACTTCGAAGGGACCGGGGTTGGATTGGCCACCGTACAGCGCATCGTACGAAAACACGGCGGACAGATCCGTGGGGAAGGCGAAATAGAGAGGGGTGCGACTTTCTCTTTTTCTTTGTCGGCAGCCACGCCGGTTCCACTACCCCGAACGCCTCGGCTGCCTTCGGCTGATTCATGGCCCATGCCAGATAGGCCCAATGCTAGTCCGGCAGCACACCACTGGACATGGCCACCGGGGGTGCGACCCAAGGTAATCAACCCTGCCCCGGGAGTTAGGCTTGTGATACTCTCGCAAATACCTCATATTCTTTGGGTTTAGCTAGTTTCTGGGTGTCATTTGTGTCTTCGAGCAGCAAACCGGGAATCCATGTAGCGTGGAAGACGGTCACCTATCGCAGCGTGGCCTTGGGGGTGTTGTCTATCGGTGTCGTGTTGTTTGTGGGCATGAATTTCGCCTTCCCGCAGTTCACGCAAAAGGGAGTCAAGTCGGTAAGCAACTTGGGTAGTAGGCTGCTGGAACTGGTGGTCGGGGCGGGGGGAACCGCCAAGGGCGGGGCGGGAAGTTCGCAGCAGGCTCACATCACAGCCCTGGATGGGTCGGTTCGGGTGAAAAAGGCGGGCAGCAACAGCTGGGTGACAGCCGACTACAACGTGCCCCTGGAAAAAGGCGACGTGGTGCAGACCGGCTCGGAGGGCATGGCCAAGATCGTCTTCAACGATGGTACTAATTACACCGTAAAGCAGGATTCACTGATTGTGATTGAGGAAAATTCGGCCAACGATCAGCAGCAGACGAACGTGGCCGTGGCGGTGAGTACGGGCACGGTGGATCTGTCGACTGCGACCTATGTCCAGGGGTCGAAGTCGAAGGTGACTGTGGCAGGGGCAACCGCCTCCCTGGCCCCGGACAGCGCGGCCATGGTGCGCAACGATCCCAAGGCGGATCAGCATGAGATTCTGCTGAAGAAAGGGTCGGGAGAAATCACGCGCAACGGGGAGGTAATACACTTGGCGGACTGGGAAAAAGTGGCCTTTCAGTCGCAGTCGCCGCGCATGGCCAAGTTGAAGGAGATCGGGCCGCCTACGCCGATTTCCCCGGCCAACATGATGCCGATCTTTTCCGCGGGTGAAACCAAGCCGGTGGAGTTTTCCTGGACCCAGATGGCCAACGCCGTGGGATACCGGCTGCGCATTTCGCGGAACCCGTATTTCTCTTCAACCATTGTGGATCGCAAGGTAAACACGGCCGATGTAATTGTTTCGGGATTGAATGAGGGAGCGTATTACTGGGTGGTGCAGTCCTACGACGCGAATGACAAGGAGTCGATGGAAAGCCAGAAGAACCGGTTTACCATCATTCCCAAAGGCAAAAACACCGCGGCCATCAACCTGGAGGTGGATCCGTTTACGCAGCATGGCCACGTGATCGAACTCACCGGAAAGACCGAGGCCGGGGCGCGGGTGATGGTGAACGGTCGGGAAGTGCCGGTGGTGAGCGTCGACGGCAGTTTCCACTATTTTATGCCTCCGCTGCCGCAGGGAGAGAGCGTGATCACGATTACGGCGCAGAACGCCAAGGGTGGCGTGAACACGTTGCAGAAAAAGATCGTCATTCAGTAGAGCCAGCACGGCTGGGGAAGGAATCCCGAGGTACTGAGACTTTGGTTTGACGGCAAAACGGGGAACATCTCGTAGAATTAGGGCAACGGCCCCCCATCCGCACAAAAGCAACCGGGCTTGCCCGGCAATGACGGCGGTCTGAGAGAGCTAAATCGCGTATGTCATCCAACGGATTTCATTCTTCAACGCGCCTGCACAACCTGAGATCGCTGTTCAGCATTTTCTCCAGCGATCTCGCCATCGACCTAGGGACGGCTAACACGCTGGTGTACGCAAGGGGCAAGGGCATCGTGGTGAACGAGCCCTCCATCGTGGCCATCAACAAGAACACGGGCGAGGTCGAGGCCGTGGGCAAAGAGGCCAAAGAGATGCTGGGCCGGACGCCCGGCAACATCGTGGCCATCAAGCCCATGAAAGATGGCGTGATTGCCGACTTCAAAGTTACCGAGAAGATGCTCAACTACTTCATCCAAAAGGCTCACAACCGCAAGATGCTGGTGCATCCGCGGATCGTGATCGGAGTGCCTTCCGAGATTACCCAGGTGGAAAAGCGCGCCGTCATGGATTCTGCGTACCGCGCCAAGGCCAGCGAAGTGTACCTCGTAGAGCAGGCCATGGTGGCGGCCATTGGCGCCGGGCTTCCCATTACCGAGCCCAGCGGCAATATGGTGGTGGATATTGGCGGCGGCACGACTGACATCGCGGTGATTTCGCTCAGTGGCATCGTTTATTCCCGTTCCGTGCGCATGGCTGGCAACCAGATGGACGAAGCGGTGATGAACTATTTGAAGCGGAAATATAATTTATTGGTCGGCGAGCGCACGGCCGAGCAGATCAAGATGGAAATCGGGTCCGCCTATCCACTGGAAAAGCCGTTGACCATGGAAATTAAAGGCCGCAACCTGATCGAAGGCGTGCCCAAGACCATCACCGTGGACGACAGTGAGATCCGCGAGGCATTGAGCGAGTGCGTTTCGACCATCATGAATGCTGTGCGCGTGGCTTTGGAGCGGACGCCGCCGGAGCTTTCCGCCGACATCAGCGACCGCGGCATTGTGCTGACCGGGGGCGGGGCGCTGCTGAAAAACCTCGACAAACGTATTCGCGAGGAAACCGGCTTACCGGTTTCGATCGCCGACGATCCGCTGTGCAGCGTGGTGCTGGGCACGGGTAAGATGCTGAGCGATTTCAAGCTGCTGCGGAAGATTTCGATCGAATAACAGTGCTAGTGGCCCAGCTCCGAGTTTCCGGTTTCCAGTTTCTCTCTGCAAAACCTGTTGCCTAAGACAACAGGAGCCAGACGCCTTGTCGAACCCTTCGAAACTGGAAACTTGAAACCGGAAACTGGAAACTGGAACCTTGAAACTGGCGTCATGGAAAATCTCATCACCCGTTACCGTAACGTCACCATCCTGGCGGTGATGCTGTTTGTGCAAGTGCTCGGATTGGCGGTCCAAGTCAAGCGGGGCGGTGGCGGTGAATCCACACGCTTGATCCGCACTTGGACGGTGAGCGCCGTCACTCCTCTGGAAAAAATCATCGTCTGGGGCCAGGGGGGATTAGGCAATCTCTGGAACAACTACGTTTACCTGCGCGGAGTGCGGCAGGAAAATCGTGATTTGAAGTTCGAGATCGAGCAGCTGCGGCTGGAGCAGGTGCGATTGACCGACGACGCGCAGCAGGCGCGCCGCCTGCAGGCCTTACTGAGTTTCAAGGAACAGTACATTGCGAAGACCGTGGCCGCGCAAGTGATCGGGGGCAGCGGCAGCGAGCAGTCCCGGTCCATCTATATCGATAAAGGCGCGGGCAACGGAGTGGAGAAGGACATGGCGGTGATCACCGCCGATGGCGTGGTAGGCAAGGTGTTGCGCGCCTTCGGTTCCACCTCGCAGGTCCTCCTGATCAACGACCAGAGCAGTGGTGTGGGCGCTATTCTGGACAAGTCGCGCTTGCAGGGAGTGGTCAAGGGAACCTCGACCGGAGACGTGATCCTGGAAAATGTGATGACCGATGAATCGGTGGCGCCTGGGGAGCGGGTGGCGACCAGCGGCGGTGACCAGATCTTCCCCAAAGGCCTGACCGTGGGAACGGTGATGAAGGTTTCACCGGGAGCGGATCTTTTTCTCAACATCCGGCTTCGACCGAGCGCCAACCTGAACCGGTTGGAAGAGGTTCTGGTGATCACGAAGAAGGAGGATCGAGCGCCATCGGTGGCCGACGCGGGACGGGTGCGGGCGGTGGATATTTTGACCCAGCGGTTACCCTCGGTTCCGGATAAGCCGGTGGTGACACCGGTAGGCGGGACGGCGGCGAACGCGGCCACGCCCGCTGCGGGATCGGCGCCGGCAAGTCCCAAGACACGGAATGAGGTGAGCGCGCCCCCTCCTGCGGGCAACCCTGCCGTGGGAAACCCACCGGCGGGAAGCCTTTCGGGGAGCAGCTCGGAGGGTCGAGCGGCGGTGAAGCCGGCCACGGCGCTGAAGCCGGTTCCCGCGCCCAAGCAAGCTTCGCAGCAAGTCGTCAAGCCGGGAATGAGTGCGCCGGCGCCCGCCGAACCGGCGAAGCCCAACCCGTCGCAGGCGAAACCGGAGGCGTCGGAGGACCAACCTCACTAGCGTGCCCATAACCTACACATCTCAAGATCAGGTGGAGGTCTACCGGTTTAATCCGGCGGTGGCCATTGGTATTCCGCTGGTGGCGCTGTTTCTGCAGGCCTTCTTGCCCTCGCGCTTGCACTTCTTCGCCTTCTTCGACCTGCCGCTGTTGGTGGTAATTTTCTTTGCGGTGGCTCGACGAAGCCCGGTTGCCGGACTACTTACCGGATCGCTGATCGGCCTGCTGCAGGATTCACTCACCCATCAGCCCATTGGGATTTACGGAATCGCAAAGACCGTCGTGGGGTATGGCGCGTCGTCGCTGGGCGCGAAACTGGATGTAGACAACGTGGGGGCCCGCTTTCTGGTGACCCTGTTCTTCTACGTGATCCACCAGATTGTGTACGTCACGGTCGCTCGTGGGCTGGTGAAACTGACGGTGGATCTCAGTTGGGGGCACGAACTGGGAGCGGCCCTACTCAACGCGGCGACAGCGGCAGTAGCGTTTACGCTTCTGGACCGGTTTAAGCAGAGAGCGTAAGAGAGTCGTCAGTCGTCGGCACTAAACCCCAACCGTCTATGGCCTTGGGTTACCCACGGCACTAATCCCGCGGTACCAAACCAGGAATACAATGGAGTGAACTTCGATCCAGTCTCACATAGCGTAAGTCCCGGTGATCGCCGAAATTGGCGCGATTGGCAGTGGCTAACGACCGACGACTGACGACTGACGACTAACCATGTTTGGCCGCGACGAAAAAGTTTCGAGTTTCCGCCTTACTGCGGTGCAATACATCATTCTCGTCATTTTTCTCGTGCTGGCTTATGGACTGTGGCGGCTGCAGGTAGTGTCTAGCGAGTTCTATGCGGCTCTGGCGGAGAAAAACAAGACTCGCGAGGTTCCGATTCTGGCGCCACGCGGCAAGATTCTCGACCGTGAAGGCCGCGAGATCGTCACCAACTATCCTTCGTTCACCGCCCTGCTGCTGCGCGATTCCACTCGCGATCTTACCGTGGACGCCGATCTCATCGCGCAGGGACTGCACCTTGACCCCAGAGAAGTGCGGGAGCGCCTGCGCAAATTTGCCGGCACTCCGCAGTACCAGCCCATTTATCTCAAGGAAGACATCACGCAGGATGAGCTGGCCTTTATCAAGGCTCACCGCAACGAACTGCCGGAGCTGGACACCATCATGGCGCATCGCCGGTTGTATCCGCGCAATGGCTTTATGGCGCACCTAATCGGCTACGTCGGCGAAGTAAGCGAGGGCATGCTGAACCAACCGCAGTGGGAGCTCTATAACCCCGGAGACGTAGTGGGGAAGTCTGGCGTCGAACTTCAGTACAACCAGGTGCTGATGGGGAAGAATGGCTCGCGGCAGGTTCTGGTGAACAGTAAAGGCAAGGAAGTGGGGGAACTGGACGAGAAGCCAGCCGTGCCTGGCCATGCGCTAAAGCTGACGCTCGACATCGATCTGCAGATCGCCGCCGAGGAGGCCATGGGAGATAAGAACGGGGCGATGGTCGCCATGGACCCGCGCACCGGCGAGATTCTGGCCATGGTCAGCCGGCCAACTTTCGATCCCAACGATTTTGCGGTTCGAATCTCACGAGACGAATGGAATAAGCTGGTGACCGATCCTGATAAACCATTGCTGAACAAAGCGATTCAGGCACAACTCGCGCCAGGCTCGACCTTCAAGATCCTCATGTCCGTCGCCGGTTGGCAGGAAGGCCTCGCGCAGACGCTGAATGTGCACTGCAATGGCGGTGCCAACTTCTATGGCCGACGATTTGGCTGCTGGGTGAAAAATGGTCACGGCGCAGTCGATATCACAAAAGCGATCTACCAGTCCTGCGATGTCTTTTTTTACACCCTGGCGGAAAAGCTGGGGATCTCCCGTATTGCAAAATATGCGACTGCCATGGGATTGGGTCAGAGGACGGGTATTGATCTGCCAGAGGAGGCAAGTGGCGTCATGCCGTCGGAAGAGTGGAAAGTCCGCAATTTCAAACAAAAATGGTTCGCGGGCGAGACCATTTCAGTTGGCATCGGACAGGGTGCAGTGGCCACGACGCCGGTACAACTTATGCGTGCGATTGCCGCCATCTCGATGGACGGCCGCATGGTTGTACCACATGTCGCCAGCCCGACCGGCCTTCCGCAAGATTATCTCGAGACCCACAACTATACGGAAGTGAAGACGATTCCGATTGACGGCTCCGGATTCAACCTCATCACGGATGCGATGTCGCGGGTATTGCTGCCAGAGGGCACGGCGCCCTCGGCGCACGTTCCTGGAATCGATATCGCCGGAAAGACGGGATCGGCGCAGATCGTATCGCTTGCCGTCCGCGCCAAGCATGCCAACAACGAGGCTCTCAATCAGAACGGGTGGTTTGTGGGATTCACACCACGGCGCAATCCTGACATCATCGTAGCTGTGCTGTTCGAAGGGGGTGAGCACGGCAAGTTAGCCGCGCGTCTGGCGACGCAGGTAATTAAGGCCTACGTCGACAAACAACACCGGCAACCGACCAAGGTAGCGAGTGGCGCTGGAAAGGTGGAAATAGGGGCGGTCTGGAATGCCGGTTCTGGAGATGACGACGAACTCCAGGGTGGGCATTTTGTGCTGCCTGGGCCGAATGCCCGGTTGCCATTGGCCACGGCCGCGCCGGGGTTAGAGTAGCGCCGGCGGCAGGATGCCGGCTAATTTGCGAAGAAAGGTGAGGGAGCATCAAGCTAGTAACAATCAACGATCAAGGACTAACCACCAAAGGCTGAAGACTGACGACCAAGGACTGAAAACCCATGTCCCGCTACATCTCATTTCGTGATTTCGACTGGATGCTCTTCATCTTCGTCCTGCTGATTTGCGGGCTGGGAGTCATGGAAATTCATAGCGCGACCCTGCACACCAAGTTTGCCGGAGCCCACATCCGGCAAGTCTACTGGATCGCTGGCGGTGTTGCGGGCATGTTTCTGGTGAGCCTGGTGAATTATCAAAAGCTGCTGGACCGGGTGCACTGGCTCTATATTGCGGCCATCATGTCGCTGATGACGGTGATGATTTTCGGACAGAAGTATCTGGGCGCGCGGCGTTGGGTCAAAATGCCGGGCGGGGGGCACTTTCAGCCCTCGGAGTGGGTGAAACTGATACTGATTCTGGCCGTGGCCAAGTACTTCGCCGATTTGCACCAGCGAGAGTTGTCCTGGCCAGATTTTGCCAAGGCGGGCGCAATTGTGATCGTTCCCATGCTCATGGTCCTGCGCCAGCCCGACCTAGGAACCAGCCTGACCTATCTGCCCATTGCGGTAATGGGTCTGTTTCTGGGCGGAGTTCGCCTCAAGCAGGCGGCCATTGTGACCCTGGGGGCAGCTTTGCTTCTGCCCCTGGCGTGGCATACCTTGAAGCCCTATCAGCGCGATCGCCTGACCAGCTTTATGCATCCTGAGGCCGACAGTCAGGGTTCGGGCTACCAGGTGAACCAGTCGCTGATTGCGGTGGGGTCGGGCGGAGTGTGGGGGAACTCGGAGGGTTCGCAGACCCATTTGGCGTTTCTACCGGTCCCGCAAACGGACTTTATCTTCGCTGCGTTCGCTGAGGAGCATGGATTTGTGGGTGCCTTGGCGGTAATGCTGTTATACTTTATAGTGCTGATGAGATTGACTCAGAACGCGCAAACGGCGCCCGACCGCGCTGGCACGTTCGTGGTGATGGGTGTGGTGGCGGTACTTAGCTTCCATATTCTGGTCAATGTCGGCATGGTAGTCGGCTTTATGCCGGTCACCGGAATACCCCTGCCGTTGATGAGTTATGGCGGGTCTTCTGTCCTGTTTATATTTCTGGCGCTGGGGATTGTGATGAATGTCCGCATGCGCCGGTTTGTGAACTGAAGCAGGAAGAAGAAGGCTGGGGAAGTAGCCGCACTTGCCATCCGCGGCGGAAAACAAGATTAATTACGATCGCCCTCGCGTAAAGAGGGCACACACCGGCTAGAAACGCAGTTCAAGGCCGGGCAGGATTAAGCAAAGGCGCAGCCAGGCCGGTAACGGCCCCCTCAGAGTTGAGAGAGCGGTCACAAACCTGGCGAAGCGCAAATGCGATAAGTGCAAAAGATTCCTAATCTTACGCAACGGATTCAGCCGCGGGTAGAACCCCGGGGCCTAGGCTGTCCCTTGTCCAGGGCGGCTATCGCAGCGCTTGATCTTCCCGCTCTTCTCCTGCCTTCCATCCGGTGATCCCGCGGCCGCCTGACGGCCGGGGACCGGAGTTCGCATGACGAAAGAATTGTTTGTGTCTTCCACTCCTCACGAAACCAAAGTGGGGATGGTCGAAGACGATCTGCTCGCGGAAATCTACCTCGAGCGCGAAAATGAATACACCCTGGCAGGTTCCATCTACAAGGGACGCGTCACCCGCGTTCTTCCCGGTATGCAATCGGCCTTTGTCGACATCGGCCTGGAGCGCGATGCGTTCCTCTACGTCTCTGACTTTATGGAGTTGGAAGACGCGGAGGATCTCGACGACGTTCCCACCAACCGCCCTGCACCGGAGCGATATCAGACGCAGCCTCAGGGGGAAGGGCACGCCGTGGAAGCGGTTGCCCTCCCGGCGGCCGAGTCGCAACCGCCAGAGCATGCCGAGCCAGGACGAACCGAGCATCGCGAATCGTCTGCTCCGCCGGAGTCGCGTGACAATCACGATGGGGTGCGGGGTCGGAGGCGGCGTCGCGGACGCCGTGGAGAGCGCTTTCCAGAATCGAAGTTTGCCCGTCCAGGAACCGAAACGCCGCGGGAGGCTCCACGCGCTGATTCGGAGCGAAGCGATCGTCCGGAACGAAACGATCGTGCCGAACGAAGCGAGCGCATTGAACGCGAACGCCCAGGCCGGACTGAACGTTCACAACAATCGGGGCGGCCGGAAAGACACGACCGACCAGAACGATCCGAGCGGTCCGAATACGGGCCGCCGCCCGGATACCAGCCCATCATTCTGCCGGGAGAGTCCATATCCAAATATCAGCGCCTGGCGCAGACCAGACCCGCGCCGCCGAGTGCGAGTGCGAGTGAACGAGCAGTGGTTCCAACATCAGATCAGCCCGCACCGCCGATCTCGGAGATTTTCGCCGGAGATGAACCGCTATTCGCGGAGTCTGCTCAGCGGCAGCCTGAGACCTACGGGGAATCGTTAGCACAACCTCCCGAAAAGACTGTCGAGCCAGCCTCTTCCGATTGGGACCGCGAGCAGAAACGCCTGCACGAGATGAATGTGGCGGCAGTGTTCGGCGGAGAAGCCAGGGAAGAAGAAGACGGAGAAAACGAAGAAGACGTCGATGACAGGGGCGTAAACGGCAAGCGGGCTGCTGTTTCCGGGCATTCGGAGCCAGCCCTCCCCGCCGCCGTCGCGGGAACTCTGGAAGAAGAAGAGATCGAGGAGGAAGAAGCGGACCTGTCTCACTATGTCGAAGAACTCGAGGAGGATGCGTCCTTCGAGGAACTGGAGGAAGAGACCCACGCAGCCGGCGAACACACGCAGCCTGTGCAGGAAATCGCTGCCTCGGCGGAGATTGCCAGCGCAGACGCTGTGCCGTTTTCTGCCGATGCAATTTCTTCCGAAGAGGTTGATGTAGCGGCAGCAGAAGAGGTCGACGAAGAAGCGGAAGACGAGGCGGAGCTCGATCAAGCCCAGGCGGAGGCGGAAGCAGCCCTGGCCGCGGAAGCTGGCGGAGCCGGAATGACCGAGGCGCGGGCTGAAGTTCGTGCTCCGGCAGGCACGGCTGGGTACACGCAGCGGGCGCCGCGTCCGGGATACGATCGACGGCCGCAGCGCGGTGGCCGCCGCAGCGGCGGTGGTGGACGCCGATTCCGCCGCAATGAGCAGCAAAACATGCCGCTCATCACCGATCTGCTGAAGGAAGGCCAGGAGATTCTGGTCCAGATTGCAAAGGAGCCTATCGGCAAGAAGGGCGCTCGCATCACCAGCCACATCGCGCTCCCCGGCCGCTTCCTGGTGTACATGCCGACGGTCAATCACACCGGCGTTTCACGCAAGATTGCGTCCGAAGAGGAGCGCCAGCGGCTGAAGCGCATCATTCAAAGCGAACGCGAGAATGGGCACGGTGGATTTATCGTGCGTACCGCGGCTATGAATGCCGCCGAAGAAGATCTGCGCGCGGACATCCGTTTCCTGAAGGGCTTGTGGGCTGAGATCAAAAGCCGCGCCGATGCCGGCAAGGGGCCGACGCTGATTTATCACGATCTCAACGTGGTCGAGCGCGTCCTGCGCGACCAGGTTACTTCTGACTTCTCCGCTATCTGGGCGGACAGTGACGAGGAATACGAGCGCATCCTACGCTTCGCGAACCGCTTCCAGCCCGCTCTGGTCAAGCGAGTCAAACTCTACAGCAAGGAAGTGCCTCTGTTTGAACAATTCGGCCTGAGCGAGGAGATCAACAAGGCGCTCAAGTCTAAGGTCTGGTTGAAGAGCGGCGGCTACATTGTCATCAACCAGACGGAGGCGCTGGTCGCGATCGATGTGAACACCGGCAAGTACGTGGGCAAGACGACGCGACTCGAAGACACCATCGTCAAGACCAACGTGGACGCGATCAAGGAAATCGTGCGCCAGATCCGACTGCGCGACTTGGGCGGCATCATTATCATCGATTTCATTGACATGGACGAGCGCCGCAACCGCCAAAAAGTCATGCAGGCGCTGGAAGAGGCCTTGCGCAGCGACCGGGCGCCATCCAAAGTTCTCCAATTTAATGACTTTGGACTGGTGGCCATCACTCGCAAACGGGTCAAGCAGTCGCTCGAGCGCACCATCGGCTCGCCATGTCCGTATTGCCAGTCGACCGGTTTTGTGAAGTCGGTGACCACGGTGTGCAATGAAATCTATCTGGAGATGCGCAAGATCGCGAAACATCTGGAGCATGCGGATGTAATGCTGCGGGTGAATCCCGATGTGGCAAAAGCGCTCAAGGCGAACAACGGCCGCGCCCTGATTGAGATGGAAGAAATGACTAAGAAGACGGTGATCGTGAAGAGCGATCCGGCGTTGCACCAGGAGCAGTTTGATATCAATTAAGCTGCTAGCTTCTGGCTCCCAGCTACTTGAGTACCAACAAATGAAAGACGGGTGTCCTCGCCCATCTTTTTTAGTTTTGGCACGAGGGCGATACTTAGGACTCGCCCAATCCTGCCATTCAAGGCCCTTGATCCTGCTAAACTCCCTGAAGATTGGTCTATACCACTGCTCGTGTCTTCACCCCCGAAATTACAGCAGCCATGCTGCCGCGATGGCGCTGCGGAACAGGTACCACGGGTGGGGGACGGCCACGAACATCGCAGCCTAGATGGACCGCCTTCAACTTAGGCCGGGGCCTCCGGTTGCAAGCTAGGCTATATTTTTAGGCTAGCCCTTGCCGCGGCCGGCGATCATGAGCCCGGCGCCGACCACGACGATAACGGTGCTGATGGCGGGTGAAATCTTCTCGCTGTCGTGGGTCTGGACTCCGATATTAACGTCACCCGCCTTAATGCCATGGTTTTCGGAGTGTGGAATCGCGACGAAAAACGAGACCATCCCCAGGATCAATACTGCCAGCCCGACTGCAAATAACACCTTCATCGGAAGACCTCCTGAGCGAAAACCTCGGGGAATGGACGCGACCTTCCATAGAGCCGCTTGAGATGCGGAAGGGGGTAGGTGGGATGCTTGGAAAGGATTGCTAACCAGCGAATTCCCTGGCAAATTCGACCAGGCTGCGCAATGCGATTCCCGACGGGCCTTTGGCGATCCACGGTTTCTGCTCTTCCGTCCAGGCGGTGCCGGCGATGTCGAGGTGCAGCCATGGAACGTCCTCGGCGAACTCTTTCAGAAACATGGCCGCAGTGATGGCGCCGCCATAGCGTCCGCCGGAGTTTACGATGTCGGCAATGTTGGAGCGGATGATTTCTTTGTATTCGTCGTCCAGGGGCATGCGCCACATCTTTTCGCCAGCCTTGGACAAGGCCTTGCTGAACTGTTCGAACATCTGCTCGTCGTTGCCGAAAATGCCGGCATTGACGGAACCGAGCGCGACCACAACCGCGCCAGTTAGCGTAGCGGCGTCAATCAGGTGAGTGCAGCCGAGTTGGCGTGCATAGTAGAGACCGTCGGCCAGCACCAGGCGGCCTTCAGCGTCAGTGTTGATGATCTCAATTGATTTGCCAGACATGGCAATCTGCACGTCGCCCGGCTTCTGCGCCTTGCCCGACGGCATATTTTCCGTGGCGCAAATGACGGCTGTGATCTTCACCTTCGGTTTGAGTAATGCGATGGCGCGCATGGCGCCGATCATAGTGGCCCCTCCGGCCATGTCGTATTTCATTTTTTCCATGCCGTCGGCGGGCTTGATGGAAATGCCGCCGGTATCGAAGGTGACGCCCTTGCCCACTAGTCCCAGCACCGGTTTTTCCGGAGCTCCCGCCGGCTCGTAGCGCAGGACAATCAGCGCGGGTGGTTCGTCGGAGCCCTGGGCGACGCTCCAGAAGGCTCCCATCTTGAGCTCCTTGATTTTGTCGGCGCCGTAGACTTCGCATTTCAATCCAACTTCCGCTGCCATCTTCTTTGCGCGATCGGCCAGGATAGTCGGCGTCATGCGGTTCGACGGTTCGTTGACCAGGTCACGAGTGAAGTTCTGCGATTCGCCGATGATGCGGGCTTCGTCGATGGCCTGTTGCAGTTTGGCCTGATCGCCGCGGGTGACAACGGTTAGGGCGTCGATCTTCTGGTCTTTGCGGTCGCTTTTGTAGTAGTCAGGATCGAAGTTGCCCACAAACGCTCCTTCCACGATGGCCTTGACCGCGTCTTCGCCTTTCAATCCGGCTTCGGGTGCGAGGAATGCGAAGCTGCGCAGACCGCGGGACTTTAACTGGCGGACCGCAGCGCCAGCGAGTCGGCGCAGGTCGAAGGCGGAGAAAGTGCTGGCTTTGCCGCCACCAAGAAGCAGTAGCCGCTTCGCCTTCAGTTTCGCCGGGTGATAGAGCAGCGTCGCCTCAAAAGTCTTGCCGGTCACTTCGCCGCCGGAGATGACGTCGGCCGCTGCCTCTTTGACGGTGGTATCGGAGGTTTCGATCGAGAGTTGAGGCGAGAGTTGTGGTTTGTCTTGCTCGCCATGGCTCTTTTCTCCTTTGTCGAGCACGATGGCGACCAGGCATTCGGTTTCAACTTCCGTAGGAGTGGAGAAGGAAACATTGGTTTTCATGATTGTGTGATTCCAGTATCGTCGGCAGGGAGGGAATTAGGCAAGAGCGAGCGAATTAATTTCGGCCCCTGCTTGACTCGTTTGGCCAGCAGACGGCAGAAGCTATCAGCTGTCTAAGCTATCTCATAAATGGCCGCTCGGGATGGTTGGGTAGATGCCTGACTGCACCCAGTAAACGCTGCGTACACTCCCGCGATCGCGACAAATGCGCACGATAAAAACGTCTCTAGCACTGGCCCAACTACCACTTATCAGAGCACGAAAGACGGGCTGAAGGTGTCCCTAGCCGGCACGACCCTCAAAGGTCGATGACATAGATGGTGAAGATGCGATTGAGGAACTGAGAAACAGGACGGGAAAGTTATACTTGTCACCCGCATGACAGTCCTCAAAGATGGTAAGTCAATGAAGGTTGAATCCACCGACACGCAAAAACGGAGGTGGGACGATGACCTACACAGCGGAGAAAATACGGTAGCTGTTGCAAACCCATCTCACCAGTAGCGCTCAGTGGTTTGTATGAGATGACTGATGAGATCTAATTACTTAGCAGTGCGACCGGAATAATCCCTGCGCCCGCCCATGCGGTAGGCTTCAAAATCGTCGCGGTCGATGGTCAGGATCAAGCGAAACGAGTTGCGGGTGGCCCAGTGAACCAGTGGCGTCGGCGAACTCCAGAGGGAATCCTTCCGGAGTGTGTTCACCTTGCCACAACGTGTTTGGCAGCCCACACGCTGCGACTTTCCACCTCCTCGTAACCCGCGCCTAATCAGTGCCTTCTGTTATGGCTGCTCCCATGCGATCTCCCTGGCGGAGGCAACACAGGAGGAGAATATGACGCAACTTAATTTGTCCGACAGGCACTCAACGACGGCGCAAGGGTCTTCGAGTGTAAAAGAAAACGGCCGGTCGATCAGCAACCAAATGGTGGGCGCACTGGGCGCGCTCTTGATGTTGGCGGTGGTGATAGGAATTGGTAGTTGCTCCAGAGGGAACAGCAAGCCTGCAGTTGTGGCGCAAACGACACATCCTGCGGCGCCAATTCCAAACCCCGTCCCTCAGGCGACGCCGACGCCTGCTCCCAAACCAATGCAGGCCAAATCCAGAAAGCGACGGGCGGCAACGCTTTCGTATGTCAATCGAGAGTACGGAATCTCGTTCAGCTTTCCCAGGCAATATCGCCTGATGTCTGGCGATGAGGCACAGTTGAGCTGGGGTGATCTGGGGCCGTTCCAGATGGATTTTGTTCATCCGGGTGGAGTGACACTGGCCGCGGTGGAGTTGCCGGATAACTCCTATCCAGGGACGGATTTCAAGTCCGCGTTTGTCAATGTCAGCGTGAATTCGCGCATGACGTCAGAAGCATGTACGCAGTTCGCGTTTCCGGAGCCGGGCGTCGGAGCTGTGCCGTCATCAAAAGATGCAGCTGCGAAAGTAAAAATCGGCGCCCTTGAATTCAGTGAAGTTGAAAATTCCACGGCCGCCACGATGAAGCAGAGGGACGCGAAGTACTATCACGCCTTCAGCAACGGGGCTTGCTATGAATTTGCCCTGGGCATCGGGACCGAAGGTGACGGAAATGTGGAAGGGATCACGACGGTAGATCGCCAAGCAGTGTTTGCTAAGCTGGAGAAGATCCTGGCCACGGTGAAGCTTCAGCCCGCCGCAGTCCCGGAAACTGAAACGCCAACTCCGTCAGCGAAGGAAGCTGTGCCGGATGGATCTTCTAATACTCAAGAGCAGAGCGCGATTGACCGCAAGTTTTAGTTTGCGATTACTCCGCTGAGGATTGACCCGGACTGCCGGACGGGGCAGTCCGGTTCCCATTTTGTGTTTCATCTTTGTCCTGAGGCTTGGTCCTGAGGCTGGTAAGTCTTGAATCCTGCGCGTTGCATGCCTTGGATTGCTTCCCGGTTCTTCATGAAGGTATCCCAGACAAAGCTGGTGCGGGCATTTTCCGCCATCAGCAGGGTAATTCCGGTGTCAATGGCAACCACGTCGCTGTCGTACCAGCCTTTCAGCGGGTTGAAGGCATTCACGAATCCGTAGGTGCTCCAGGCCTGGGGGTAACGATTTCGGATGTTGCGCAAGACCCGCATGACCGGTTGCGGCAGAAAGGGCAAAGAACCGCCGGAGGCGCTGGGCACAACTGTCCCGTCAATTGGGCCCATGGCGGGAGGACCGCCCCAGACGACGTAGCCTTTGTCCGAATCGGATGCGGTGATGCCCCAGAGATCGTCGCTATAGTCGGGAAACTGTTTTGCCAGCTCGATACAGAAACGGCGATGCACGTCGGTGGCAATAGCGGAGTTCTGAAAGTAATCCGCGTAGCGGTCGCGTTTGCCGCGGAAATCGAAAAAAGCCTGGGAATACTGGTGCACGAACAACGGAGCGAACGAGCCGATGTAGCGCAGGCCGTCATATTCAAAGATGTTTCGCTTCCAGGCATCCCAGGTTTCTGCCTTAAGGGGATGGGAAGAGGAGCCCATGCCCAGCAGATACATCATCATCAATTCGCTGTAGTAGTCCCAGCGGTAGGGCAGGAAGCCGACTTCGGGCAGCCATCCGTGGGGCAAGAGTGTGGTGTCTTCCGAGAGCCAGGTCCAGTCCACGCGGCTGAAAATGTCGTGGCACAGCTGGCGAATTTCGGAATTCTCGAAGTGCTGGCGGCAGCACAGGATTCCGCACAGCAGCAGTGCCGTGTCGACCGAGGAAATCTCCGAGTCCCAGATTCTTTCGCCGGTATTGACGTTGGCGAAGTGGTAGAAAAATCCTCGATGGTTGGGCAGCGTTTTCCAGAGAAAGCGCAATGTGTTCAGTACCCGGGTCCGTGCCTCGGACAGTGAAATGAAGCCGCGCTTTTCTCCGATGCAGAGCGCGGAGAGGCCAAAGCCGGTGGCTGCGGTACTGGCCACGACCGCGTTATCGGTGGACGCCCGGCGCGCGTTGCACCGGTCCTTGACCAGGCCGGTGAGTGGATTGGTCTGCTCCCAGAAGTAGCAAACCGTGGTTCTCTCCAGTTCGTCGAGAAACTGGTCATCATCCGGCGAAAGAAACGTCTTGACCGGCGGAGGCGCAGGACGAGTGTGCTGCTCCGGTGTGGGCAGCAAGTAAGAAGCGAATCCCGATTTTGCCAAGGGCAGGCCAATCCCCAGGCCGGCTAACTGTCTGAGCAACTTCCGGCGGGAGCGGCTTACAGGGCCAAGCTTCCGGTCATCCAACGGACCATCCACCTGACAAATTTAAATGATCCCGGGCTGAGGAAGGATTATGGAGCACAAACGAGGGTAACAGGCATGGTTACACCGGCTGAGTCTAAAGACCTTGACGAAACAGACTGGGAGACTAAAAATCTGGTCTACAACCAGGCATCGTAGACTGTTCGGTGAGGGTGTCGGGATGAGCGGCAGACGGAAGCTGATAGTTGGGGCGGCTGCAATCGTGGCGGCGGGAGCGATTGTCGCCGGGGTACTGTTGATCCGTCCTCACACCCGGCCCATGTCGCTGGGCGGCGCGGTGATCCGGCAGGACGCCGACCCCAAGAAAGAGTTGCCGATCGCCGACGTCGAAGTTGCGGCGGTTTCCAATGGTTCGGTGATTGGCGACGGCAAGTCGGATGCGTCCGGTTTTTTCACCATCGTGTTGAGGACCAGGCTCTGGATCGGCCGGCCCGTCATGCTGCAATTCCGGCATACGGATTACCAGCCGCTCGACCTGCGTGACTTCGTCGGCGACAAAGTGTACGTGGCCAAGATGGTGCCTGTTCCCCATGAAGCCCGGGCCACCAATCGCTCCGATATCGTGGTGTCCAAAAACGTGCTGGTGCGGTATTCCATCAAGACTACAACCGCGGCCAACGTGGGCAGTGCGGTAAGAGCCTTCGAAGTAGCGAACGCCGGGAATGTGCCTTGCAAGAAGCAACCTCCATGCTCACCCGACGGAAAGTGGAAAGCTTCGATGGGTTCTGAGTCCCTTGATGCGGGAGAGGGCAATGAATTCCGTAATGCCAGGACTTCGTGTATAGCGGGGCCCTGCCCTTTCACCAAGATCGAGGACGAAGACTTGTCGCAAGGCGGTCGCACGCTCAAGGTGTCGGCGCGCAATTGGTCGGATACCGCCACATTCCTGGTGGAGGCGGAGGTAGTTCATCCCATGGTCAGCGATATGGTACGCACGTCCTACCCGGTGATTTTCGGTCAGGCGCTGAATTTTACGATGCCAGGGGCGGCGGAAGGGGTCACGATTCAGGCCGAAGTCAATGGAGAGGCGATTACTTTCCCGCTGGGGCCAAATCTTTACCTGAGCTGGGCGGATTGCAATGCCCGCGTCAACAGGGACCAGACGAAAGTATATCGCTGCGAGCTCAAACCGGGGTATCGATTTCCGTAACACACTCAGCGGCGGGTTTGAGTTGCGCCGGCATCCTCTTGACTGCGTTCAGGGCCGGTCTGCCGGGTGGCTCCGGCATCCGGAGACTAGGACTCATCTGGTTATCGTGATCGCATTATAACGTGATCGCATTATAAAAGGGCGTCCCTTTTGGAGCAGGGTGTGATCGTTCGCATCATCACATTTCTGCGGATTTCTGGAAAACAAGTTTTTCAACTGCCACAGGCGTTTACACCAACCATCCGGCATGGCAATTGGCCAGAGCTTCCAAGCTAACGCCCTTTGCGGGAGCGGGCGATCGCCTCTCTGGCTTCGCTGTCGGCGGTGCGGCGGCGTTCGGTTTCGCGCTTGTCCCACAGTTGCTTTCCCTTCGCCAGCGCGAGTTCAACTTTAACCCGGCCGCTTTTGAAGTACATGCGAGTGGGGATAAGAGTGAGCCCTTTTTGCTGTGTCTTGCCGATGAGCTTACGAATTTCCTCTTTGTGGACCAGCAGCTTGCGGGTGCGCAGAGGTGCGTGGTTGAAGATGTTGCCGTGGTCGTAGGGTCCGATGTGGCAGTTCAACAGCCAGAGTTCTCCATCTTTGAGCAGCCCATAGGCGTCTTTGAGGTTGGCGCGGCCGGCGCGGACCGATTTGACCTCGGTCCCAGTCAGGGCAACGCCGGTTTCAAATTTTTCCAGCAGGAAGTAGTTATGGGACGCAACCCGATTGACCGCGGCATCGCGCTCGCCCGCCGCAGTGGGATCGCGGTGTGGGTTCTTCTCCGGCTTTGGCTTGGTCTGATGTGCTGTCTGGCGGGCCATGGCGGTAGTTAGGTTATCTCACACGACGACGAAAGGCGTCGAGTGAGGGCACCTGTGTCCTCCGGTCTTGCATCCGACTGGGTAGACAAGCGGAAGGCCCGAACCCGACAGTGCAGAGTGCCAGCGTCCCAAATCGGGAGCAGAACGGGGCCTTCCGGGTAACGCTGTTGGGACTAAGACCAATGAGTTTAACTGCTACCACAGCAGTCACTTCCAACGCTAAGGAGCGATGCTATAATCAGCCAGCTTACGTCTCCATCAGACCATATTCAGCGGCCTAGCCCGGGGTCTTTCGCCGATCCCCCGGGGAAGACTGCCTGCGAGGGACCAGTGAAGACACGCCTGATTCGCCCGGCAGCTATCGTGTTGCTCGTCGTGGCCGTTACCCTGCCCATCGGCGCCGCCGACAGTGCCAAGTCCTTGTACAACAAAGGCAAGGACGCCGAGGCTCGCCAAAATTATGAAGCGGCCTACGACTTTTACCGGCAGGCCTACGACCAGAAACCCAAGGATTTGGCCTACCGGTCGTCCTACGAGCGGACCCGATTCCTGGCCGCCGCCTCACACGTGCATCGTGGGCAATTGTTGCGGGAAGCAGGCAAACTGCAGGAGGCCCTGGGCGAGTTCCAGAAGGCGGCAGAGATCGATTCCTCCAGCTTTATCGCGCAGCAGGAACTCCGGCGCACACAGAAGTTGATTGATGCGGGCAACGCGCCGCCACCACCGGGTGCCGTGGCTTCGCCGCCTGTGGGTCTGCAAAAGCGCGTGCAAGAAGCGCAAGGGCCGGTCGACCTGGCCGCCATCTCGAACATCCCCATCACCCTCAAGCTAACCGAAGATACCAAGGTCATCTATGAAACTGTAGGCAAGCTCGCGGGAATCAATGTGTTGTTCGACCCGGACTACACTTCGCGGCGGGTCAAGATCGAACTGAACGGGGTCACGCTGCAGGAAGCGCTGGAGATCATCGCACTCGAATCCAAAACGTTTTGGCGGCCAGTGACGCCCAATACCATTTTTGTCGCTTCGGATAACCCGGCGAAGCGCAAGGAAGTTGAACAGAGCGTAATCAAGACGTTTTATTTGGCCAATCTGTCGCAGCCGACCGAGTTGCAGGACGTGGTGAATGCCCTACGGCAAATCCTGGAAATCTCCCGCATCCAGCCCCTGCCGTCGCAGGGAGCCCTGGTGGTGCGCGGCACTCCCGACCAGATTGCGCTGGCGGAAAAACTGGTAGGCGATCTCGACAAGGCGCGTCCGGAGGTGATCGTGGAAGTGGCGATCATGCAGGTGAGCCGCGACAAGACGCGGAATCTGGGAATCAGTCCGCCGACCAGCGCCACGGTGGCGTTGCAGAACAATCTGAATACCACAACCAGCTCGAGCAGTTCGAGCAGCTCCAGCACTTCGAGCAGCTCCAGCACTTCTGGCACCGCGAACCAGATCAACCTAAACCGGCTGGGCAACCTGAACGCGACCGACTTTACAGTTACGATTCCGGCGGCTACCGCCACGGCACTGTTTGGCGATAGCAGCACCAAGCTGATCCAGAACCCACAGATCCGCGCCGTGGATGGACAGAAGGCATCGCTCAAGATCGGCGATCGGGTACCTGTGGCGACCGGCTCGTTCCAGCCAGGTATTGGCGGTGTGGGTATTAATCCACTGGTGAACACGCAGTTTCAATATCTAGATGTTGGCGTGAATATTGACATCACACCCAAAGTGCACGCCGCCCGCGAAGTTACGCTGAAAGTCTCGATGGACATATCCTCGGTGACCGGGCAGTCGAACATCGGCGGCATCAGCCAGCCCATCATCGGCCAGCGGAAAATCGAGCATGAAATTCGCCTCAAAGAAGGAGAAGTGAACATTCTGGGCGGAATATTGGAAAACCAGGATATCCGGTCGCTGAACGGCATTCCCGGGTTGGCGCAGATTCCGATCCTGAAATACCTTTTTGCCCAGAGCAACGTCGAGCACAAGGAAAACGAGATTGTCTTTGCGCTGATTCCGCACATCATCCGGGCACGCGATGTAACCGATCTGAACGAAAAAGCTTTGGAGGTAGGAACGGCGTCGGCAATCGGGTTGCGGCGGGCCAGCCAGACACCGCCAGTTGTGCCGGGCAGTGACAGTTCCGCTCCGGCGGCCGCGGCGCAGCCTCCAGTGGCCCAGGCCCCGGCGCAAGTTCCGCCACCGGCCGCGGGTGCGGCGAGTTTCGCGTTCGATCCAGTCAGCGCTACGCAACCCGTCGGTTCTACGTTCGCGGTGAATGTGCTGTTGAGGGGCGCGCAGAATGTCTATTCGGTGCCCTTGCAAGTGAGCTACGATCCCAAGGTTTTGCAGGTGGTGAACGTGTCCAACGGAGGTCTGCTCTCGCAGGACGGCCAAGTAGTGGGGATAGTGCATCGCGATGATGACTCGACCGGGACCTTGCAGATTTCAGCGACGCGGCCACCGGGAGCGAATGGCATATCCGGGCAAGGTGCGGTAGTAACCCTGACCTTCCTCGCGAAGGGGAGCGGACAGTCCGCGTTGACCATCTCGAAAGGTGGCGCGCGTGATCCAGCGATGCAGGCAATGCCTGTGGCTGGAGCGGTGGCCACGATCACGGTGCAGTAGCGAAGCACGAATCACACACGGTGGCGGTCTTGGCCTCTTTACGTTTGGCTCTTGGTTCTCTGTTCTTGACGAAGTTCCTGGCGGGTTTTGCGGTCAAGCGCTTGTAACCGTAGGCTTGCGAAGTCGGCGCCGGGCGCGCAAAGTAGAACCGCTGGTTCGGTTTCCGAGAGCCTAAAGTCCAGGCTGTTTTCGGCGATAATATCCTATGAAGTCCGCCGTTCTGAAACGCACCTCCGGACCCGGGCTTGGTGGATTCACGCTCATTGAATTGATCGTGGCCACAGCCATCCTTGTGATTTTGACCGGGCTGGCGGTACCGCTGGCGCGGGTGGCAATCAAGCGGGAAAGGGAGCGCGAGTTGCGGCACGATTTGTGGGAGTTGCGGGACGCGATCGACCGCTACAAAGACGCCGCCGACCGCGGGGCATTCCAGTACAAGGTAGGCAGCGAAGGCTATCCGCCCGATCTCGAAACGCTGGTGAAGGGCGTGGACGTGGGCGGCAAGAAGGTGCGCTTCCTGCGCCGAATTCCCACCGATCCGCTGACCAATAGTACGGAATGGGGGCTTCGTTCCATGCAGGATGATCCCAGCTCGGACTCCTGGGGCGGACAGAACGTATTCGATGTGTTCACCAAAGCGCAGGGCACAGGGCTGGACGGCACGGAATATAAGGACTGGTAGCTCAGGACTGATAGATGACGAGCCTCGGGAACAAGCGGGATCGCGGATTTACTCTGATCGAGTTGATGATCGTTATCAGCATGATACTGATCTTGGTGTCGATCTCGGTTCCTGTCTATAACCAGTCCATCCTGCGGGCCAAGGAGTCAGTGCTCAAGCAGGACCTGTTCCAATTGCGTTCCTTGATTTCGCAATACACACTGGACAAGCAGAAAGCGCCACAGTCGCTCGACGACCTGGTGCAAGCGCAATACATCAAGCAAATCCCGATCGATCCCATGACTGGTAGCAACAGCACCTGGACCGTGGATCAGGAAGATTCGCTGATGTCGGTGGATCAACAGGATCCCGGAATCAGCGATGTGCACAGCGGGGCGAGCCAGACGTCGAGTGATGGCACAGCTTATACCACCTGGTAAGCCAGCATTTCGTTCTCGCGGTCGGGCCTTGGATCGTCCCCCATAGGACTTGAATTTACGGCAACATTGTCTGCCGAACTGCTTTCGGGCGGCGCTGTCCACTACCCTATTGGGCATCCGGCGCGGATGCAGTGCGGGACGGCTTTAGGGGCTACGGTATTTGGTCAGTTGTGGGCAAGCTGTCGTAATGCAGCCTTTGCTGGCAGCGATAGCCTTTTCGCGGCGATCGGTGCCTGGGTGAGCAGTTCGATAATTGCCTGGTTGTTCGCCGCTGCTCTCGCCGTGGCCGTCATTCCTTTTACGTTGCTCATCATTCTGCTTGTCAATAAGCAGTTGCTCGAGCCGTCGCTGGATCGCAACTCGGATGCCGTGCGACAGCTTTTGACCCGGTGGGGAAGATTGCACGCGGTGCGGACAGTGCTAGGTAGGGCGGCGTTTGCGGTCTTCTTGCTATTGCGGTGAGATCCAGTTCTGAAGAGGATGGCGGAGCGGAAACAGTGAGGGGCTAGGCATTTGAACACTTCACTTGGGCAACCCATTTGAACACTCCCAGCCAAAAGCACTAACATCAGAACATGCCCGTTGAAACCGACATTACCCCATCAACTTACACCCCGATTCGCGCACCGCGGGGGACTGTGATCACATGCAAGGGCTGGCAGCAGGAAGCCGCCATGCGCATGCTGATGAACAATCTCGATGAGGAGGTTGGAGAGCGCCCGCAGGATTTGGTGGTTTATGGCGGGACAGGGCGAGCGGCGCGGAGTTGGCAGGCCTATCACGCGATCGTCGCGTCGCTCAAGAATCTGGAAGATGATGAGACGCTACTGGTCCAATCGGGCAAGCCAGTAGGCGTGTTCAAGACCCACGAATATGCGCCACGCGTGCTGATCGCAAATTCTAACCTGGTGGGGCACTGGTCCAACTGGGAAAAATTTAATGAACTGGAACGCGCCGGGCTGATGATGTATGGCCAGATGACGGCGGGCTCGTGGATCTATATCGGTTCGCAGGGAATCGTTCAGGGAACGTTCGAAACCTTCTCGGCGGCTGGGGAGAAGCATTTCGGCGGCGATCTGTCGGGCAAGCTGATCGTCAGCGGCGGTATGGGCGGAATGGGTGGAGCGCAACCGCTGGCGGCAACCATGACCGGGGCGGCGTTTCTGGGGATTGACGTTGATGCAGAGCGCATCAAGAAGCGGCTGAAGACCGGTTACTGCGACTTCATGGTCACGACGCTCGATGAAGCTCTGCGCATCTTGAAGAATGCCGTACGCAAGAAAGAAAATGTTTCCGTCGGGCTGGTGGGGAATTGCGCCGATATTATTCCGGAACTCGCCGAGCGCGGCGTGCTGCCCGACATCCTGACCGATCAGACGTCGGCCCACGACCCGCTGAATGGCTACGTACCGAACAGGATGTCCTTGGCAGAAGCGCTGGAGCTGCGCCAGCGCGACCAACACGCCTACCAGGAGCGCTCGCTGGATGCGATTGCGCGTCACGTGGAAGGCATGTTGCGCCTGCAGAAAATGGGCGCGGTGACCTTTGATTACGGAAATAATATCCGGACATTTGCTTTCCAGCGCGGAGTCAAGAACGCGTACGATTTTCCCGGTTTTGTGCCTGCGTATATCCGGCCGCTGTTCTGTGAGGGGCGAGGGCCGTTTCGCTGGGTGGCGTTGTCGGGCGATGCCTCGGACATTGCCGTGACCGACGATCTGGTGCTGGAACTCTTTCCAGACAACCGTATTCTGCGCCGCTGGATTGAGCTGGCCCGAAAGCGAATCAAATTTCAGGGACTGCCGGCGCGCATCTGCTGGCTAGGCTACGGCGAGCGTGCGCAATTCGGGCTGGCGATGAACAATCTAGTAAAGAGAGGCAAGATCAAGGCTCCGATTGTAATCGGGCGCGACCACCTCGATTGCGGGTCGGTGGCGTCTCCTTTCCGCGAAACCGAGCGCATGAAGGATGGCAGCGACGCGGTAGCCGATTGGCCGCTGCTTAACGCTTTATTGAATACGGCGGCGGGCGCTTCCTGGGTTTCGATCCACAACGGCGGCGGCGTAGGCATTGGTTATTCGCTGCATGCCGGCCAGGTGACAATCGCCGATGGCACGGAGATGATGGCCAAACGAATCGAGCGCGTACTGACCACGGATCCGGGGATGGGCGTTATTCGCCACGTGGATGCAGGATATGACGAGGCGAAGGAGTTCGCGAAGAAGACGGGCGTGAAGGTGCCGATGGGGAAGTAGCTGTCAGCTTTCGGCTCCGACCGTCCCCACACGGTCACTGCTAAACTAGCCCCTGCGTGAACTCACCGACGAAACACGAGTCATCCCCCGATCGCGCGTTGCTGCTCATCAACATTGGCCAGTTGCTTACGCTGCGATCTTCTTCAGGAAACTCTTGCCCACGCCGCGGTCCTGAACTCCAAGATCTAGGCATCATTAAAGATGGCGCAGTGCTGTGCGTGGGGAAGAAGATTGTCTCAACGTGTAAAACCAAAGACGCGCTGCGCGATCCCTGGACCAGGAAGAATCGCAAAACAATTATTGAGATCGATTGCGCGGGCCAGGTTGTCCTGCCCGGATTTGTGGACTCCCATACCCATCCAGTGTTCGTGGCGCCGCGGCTGGTGGATTTTGAGAAGCGCATCGCTGGCGCGACGTACGAGCAGATTGCCCAAGCAGGCGGCGGGATTCGTTCCAGTCTCGAGAGGGTGCGGAAAGCCGGCATGAAACTGCTGGTGGACCACGTGTTGAACGCGCTCCAGGAAATGGCAGAGCAGGGCACGACCACGGTCGAAGCTAAGTCGGGATACGGGCTGACGGTGGAGTCTGAAATCAAATCGTTGGAGGCGATCCGAAGTGCATCCGCTAAATGGCCCGGGACTGTGATTCCAACCTTGCTTGGCGCACATGTTGTCCCCAAGGAGTTTCAAGGCAGGGCGAAAGAATATGTCGAGCTTGTCTGCAAGCACATGATTCCGAGAGTGGCAAAGCTGAAGCTGGCACAGTTCGTTGACGTGTTCACCGAACGTGGCGCGTTTACAGCAAAAGACACGGAGAAAATCTTTGAGGCCGCCAAGAATCACGGTCTGGGAGTGCGGGCACACGTCTGCCAGTTGACGGAGACAGTGTTGCAGCCGCTGTTACGTTTCAACGTCGCGTCCTTCGATCACATGGATCACGCGAGCGACGCCGACATCAAGCGACTGACCAAACTCGAAACTGTGGCAACGCTGGTGCCGGGAGCGAACTATTTCCTGGGCTTGGAAGAATTTCCACCGGCACGCAAGTTGATCGATGCCGGCGTGGCCGTGGCGCTGGCCACGGACTACAACCCAGGCTCGTCTCCGACGGCCAGCATGCCGTTCGTGCTGTCCCTTGCATGCACCCATCTGAAGATGTCACCGGCGGAAGCGATTGCAGCCGCGACCATCAATGGCGCCTGGTCCCTGCGATTGCAGGAGTGGAAGGGATCTATCGAACCGGGAAAAGACGCGGATCTCGCGGTCTTCGACGTCCCCGACTATCGGGAGACCGCCTACTGGATAGCATCAAACCGATGTGCGTTCGCGGTTCTCAAGGGCGTGGTGACGGCAAGACCGCGCTAGTGTGCAGAAGCCGCCCATCCAGGCTGAAGCGGGAAAAAACCCTTGCGAATATATACCACTGACGGATAACGATCCGAAGTGGCTACGATTTGAGCGAACTTCGCTCCGTTGTTATAATCGTGCCTGTTCCAAACGCTTTCAGCGTCCTGACTGCCTGAATTGACTGGCAATTCCGTCGAGATCCCACCCGCCAGACGAGGCGCACCCACGCCGGCAGACAAGCTGTGAGCCAGAAAATGTGGCCAGGTAGCTCAGGTGGTAGAGCGCAGCCCTGAAAAGGCTGGCGTCGGCGGTTCAACTCCGTCCCTGGCCACCATCATTCCAAAGCACTTAGCGGCGCAGAGCCGAAATTTCCAACCCACGATCCAACCCACGATTCGTAGCTCCGACCCACAACTTCTCACTGAACCCTCTCCGTAAGCAGGTGAATCCTGTCGCCCAATAGCTGCTCCAGGAATTTGCCCTGTGCCTCGCGCATCGACTCCATGTCCGACTGCGCGTAGAGCTGCATAGTCGTCCCGAAGTCCTCGTGACGCAGCAACCCCTGCACCGTCTTCGCATCCACTCTCAGTTTGACCAGCGCCGTCGCCAGTGCATGCCGGAAGTTGTGAAAGCCGAAACGCACCTTCTCGCCTTCCTTGATCACTCCGGCCTTCACCGCCGCCGGCCTCAGGTACTTCTGCACCATGATGGACGCGGACAGCGGCTTCTTGCCCTTGAGCCGGCGCTCGGGAACACGAAGTCGGTGTCCTTGCCGAAAGGTGTCTTGTCGCGCCAAGCGAGAAGAAACCCAGCCAGAAGAGGGTGCATGGGAACCGGGGCTTTCGATGCCTTCGACTTCGGCACCTTGAACCTTCCCCACACATACGCCCGTCTCACGTACATCACGAGGTCCGCGAAGTCCAGATCCGTCCACATCAGGGCCAGCAACTCCGATACTCGCAGCGCCGTGGCCGCATCGCTCAGGGTGAGCGTGCGCCTTGGCTCCGGAATGTTGAGGAGAATCTCGAACGCCTGCTTCGGCGTCATGGGGACCGCCGTGTAGTCGCTGGTCGTTCGCTGGCTCACCCAATTCATGGGATTGCCTTCCTGCTGCCGCGGCAAAAACTCGTGTCGCTGCCCGTGTTTGTAGACCAGGTGCATGATGCGCCGGATCTTGTCGACCGTCGGATCGGCAAACGCCTTCACCTTCTTTTGAGTATTCCCCCTCCTCAGTTCGACGAACCATTTCTCGATCTCCGTCGACTTGATCGCCAAAGGCGCCAGATTCCCCCAGCGGGGAATGATGCGCTTGAGGAGGTGTCGCTCGTAGGTCTCGATGGTAGGAAACTCCTTGGGGCGGGCCGACTTCGACTGGTCGATCCTCAGCTCGTTCTCGATGTAGTGCTGAAAAAGCTGACCAAATGTCCTCGGCTGTCCCTGGAAGGGTGGTAATTGGTTATACTCCCCGTCCTCTTGTGAAGTTTATTGTGGCTGCGGTGTATCCGAAGCTGGGGGAGACAGTGCTCGATCCAGCAGCAGGTACGGGCGGGTTCCTGGTGGAAGCGTTCGAGCACTTGAAGAAACAGTCGAAGAAGGCGGAAGACTTCACTCGGCTTCAAAAGGGAACCCTCCACGGTATTGAACCGAAGCCCCTACCGTATCTCCTCTGCCAGATGAATCTCCTACTTCATGGTTTGGAGTATCCCGAGATCGATCCGGGTAATGCTTTGCGGTTTCCACTGCGGGAAATTGGGGACAAAGACCGGGTGGATGTCATTGTGACAAACCCACCGTTTGGGGGCGAGGAAGAGCGCGGAATCCTATCGAACTTCTCCGAAGACAAGCAGACGGCGGAGACTGCTCGTCTTTTCCTGCAGCTTATTATGCGAAAGCTGCGCCGGCCAGTCGGGGGCTCAAAGGGCGGGCGATGCGGGATGGTTGTGCCTAATGGGGTGTTATTCGGAGACGGGATCTGCGCCCGCATTAAGGAAGAACTGCTCAAAGAGTTCAATCTGCATACGATTGTGCGCCTCCCGAATGGCGTTTTTTCACCGTACACTTCCATCCCAACGAATTTGCTTTTCTTCGAGCGCACGGGGCCGACGAAGCACATCTGGTATTACGAACAGCCATTGCCGGAAGGCCGGAAGAATTACACCAAGACGCAGCCGTTGCGGTTTGAGGATTTCGACGAATGCCTAAAATGGTGGAAGAAGCGCGAGGAGAATGAACGCGCATGGAAGATCAAAGCGGCTGACGTGCTGAAGTATGGCGACGGCAATCTATTGTCGGTCAATCTGGATATCAAGAATCCGAATGCCAAGGAGGATATAACCCATCTACCGCCGGAGCAACTGGCCGAGAGCATTCTGCAAAAGGAACAGCAGATTGCGGGAATTATGACGAATATTAGACAACTACTCACTAATCAATGAACATCGAGTGGCCAACACAGAGGTTCGGCGAATTCTTACGTCCCAACATGCGTCCCTATACGTTGGCGGTGGATGAAGACGCCAATCTGGTTGGTATGCGCCTCTACGGTGGAGGTCCATTTCATCGTGAATTAAAACCAGCGATGCAAATCGCCAAGAAAAGTCACTTCGTTATTCGTGTAGGCGATGTGATTTATAACAAACTCTTTGCTTGGAAAGGCACGTTCGGGATTGTGCCGCCTACGTTGGATGGCATGTTTGTCTCAGACAAGTTTCCGACCTATGAGCTCGACCGGACCAAGGTCGACGACAATTGGCTGCGGTGGTATTTTCGCTACCCGCCGTTGTGGGGAGAGGCGCAATCGATGTCAACGGGATCTGCTGCCCTTTCGAAACTCACCCTCAATCCGCCGAAATTTCTACTGCTAACGATGCCTATGCCACCTCTGGAAGAGCAGAGGCGGTTGGTGGCGCGAATTGAGGAATTGGTAGCAAAAATTGAGGTGGCACGTGAGCTGCGTCAGCAGGCCGAGGGGGAAGCGGAGGTACTTCTTAGCCGTTCTGTCTCGCGTCTCTGCTGTTCCTCGAACTGGGTGACAATGACTGTCGGCGAACTCGTTGGTGAGGATTCGCTGCGAAACGGGCGGTCGGTGAAGCCCACCGGAGATTATGGTGAAGTTCGCTGCCTAACTCTTTCGTCTGTGCGGCGGGGTCGCATAGACCTCCGCGACAGTAAAGTGGTTCCTATGACGCAGGAGGAAGCGAAACCGTTTCTTGTCAGAAAAGGGGACGTGTTTGTGGTCCGCGGTAATGGCAGCAAGAATCTGTGTGGAATGGCGGGCCTTGTCGCCGAAGATAGTGACTCCGTGATTTTCCCAGATCTATTCATCCGCGTTCCAATACCCGTGCAGGTTATGTTGCCCGAGTTTTTTGTTGCGTCCTGGAATTCGGCAACGACTCGGGAAGTAATCGAGGACAAAGCGAAAACCACCTCCGGCATTTGGAAGATCAACCAAGGGCACATTAGCTCGACCGTGATTCAGGTTCCGCCCCTCTCGGAGCAACGGCGAATCGTTGCCGATCTCGACGATTTACAAAAACAAATGGACTCCTTAAAGGCTTTGCAGGCCGAAACTTCTGCAGAGCTGGATGCCTTCATGCCTTCAGTTCTGGACGAAGCGTTTCGGGGGGAGCTGTAATCTTAAAACGGCTGCTTCATTTCTTCGAGCTGTTTCTCCGTCTCCTTCGAGAATTCGAGTACCAGGCCGCGCCGGTTATTTTTGTCCATGGATCATGGTGTTTCGAAACTGAGGGCTGTCTCCAGCATGCCCTGAGCCTCAGGTCGTCCAATTTAGATCATTTCCGATTCTGCCCAGTCCGATTAGTGTTGCACGGGCTTCAGCAATTTTCGAATATCGTCAAAGCTGCTCTGCATAATTTGCAAGCCTGCTACGACGCCTTTGGTGGTTTTCGCAACCGCCTGCATGTGCTCAGTCGAGCGAACAACTTGATATTCTTCAGCCGGAAGGCTCTGGACCATGATGGGCAGAATCGATTTCAACACTTTTACCCAAGCACTTATAGCCTCCTTGCCATCCACTGTTATGAACTCCTGCTTCAACTCGAGCGCTTTGGGTTCCGAAACCTTCTTCCCGGCGATCTCCTCCCGCAACTCGCCGATGACGGAGATCAGGAACTGCTTGGATGCCGGATAGTCGAGCAGTCGAAGTTCTCGCTGGTCGATGTCGGTCATGCCCCGGAGTCCGACTTGGATTTCAGCTCTTTCTTGATCGAATCGTATGCCCACCCCAGCGTCTGGACTGCGAATATGTGGCCGATGCTCAATGAGCCCGGAAACACCTTGTTGTAGGTGGTGTCCGATTCGAAGATGTCCGCCTTCGCGCGAATGGCGGTTTGGAGGTCGCCGCTGAATGCGCAGAGCATTTGGCCGACCTGGTCCGCAAATAGAGAGGTTGCCGGCTTTCTCGTGCTGTCCCTGCGGTGGACGTAATCGACATTCTTGCTGTGGAACTCTTGCTTTATGCGGATCTGGACCGCATCGTTGCTCCGCCGGTCCCATGCAACAATGGAGTTCTGTGTGCTGTTGCCCGCGACGATCGCCGGGATCATCCTTGGATCATCCACGGTTATGACTCGGGCGAGCACCGATACGTCCTTTGCGTGTTCCTGCGGGGTCGGCGAGATTACGTGGTTTGCAGACAACTCATCGTTTGGTTTACAAACCCAACAATCAATTGCCGTCTGACTTGGTGCCCGGGCCCCTCGTGGTGGGGGCAATTTGGGCGTAATGACTTCGCTGAGCGGTAGCCCTCGATGAAACTGGAGTTGCGGAAAGGATTTCCCCAGCATCTTCTTGTCTGTCGTGTCTACTCTCGAGGTTTGCCTGTGTAGCCGCCGATTTCCGCTCCTGAACCCTTGCTTGCTGCCGTCTTGCAAGGATTGAGAATGCCGAGACTTCTCTTCCGCAAAACCTTTCCTGTACACTCTATCGAATGTCAGAGCAAGCCGAGCTCTTTGAAATCTGGTTTTCTGGTTTCAATGGACGCTGCACCGAAGGAATGTGAAAGCCTAAATGCGCAGACGAAAGACCAAAGTCGCCAGCCGATATCCAACGCCTGCCCTGGAGAAGGGTCTCGACATACTGGAACTCTTCGCCCGCGAACCAGATGGACTCACCAAGAGCGATGTGGCTCGGCGGCTCGGTCGCACAGTCTCGGAGATCTTTCGAATGTTGGTGTGTCTTGAAGAGCGCGGTTACATTTCTCCGTCGCGCGATGGAGAGCACTTCCACTTGACGTTGCGTCTATTTGAGCTGGGACAGCAATACCCCCCGACCAAACGTCTGATTACTGAATCCCAGCCGATCATGCAGCAAGTCACGGACGAACTCAACCAATCCTGCCACTTGGGAGTACTCGACGGAGACCGCGTGGTGATTGTCGCCCACGTCGACTCGCCGCTCAGCGTCGGCTTTTACGTAAAGGCGGGAGGCATTGGCGACCTCATGCGGTCAACCACAGGGCAGGTAATTCTTGCGCATCAGAGCCCTGAGATTTCTTCTCGTGCAGTACAACTGTGGTGCCAACACAACGGTGCCCGTCCTCCGCTCGACTTCGGCGTGCACCTGAGCAAGATTAAGCGACGTGGATACGAGCAGAGGAAGAGCTACGAGGTAGAGGGAGTAGTAAATATTTCATTTCCCGTTCTTGATGATCGAGGATACGCCGTTGCTGCACTGAGTGTTCCATTTCTTCAACGAATCGGAGAGTTGACGACTCCGGTCACCGTAATACGCGTGCTGAAAGAGGCCAGCTCTCTCCTCTCGGAGCGCATTGGCGGGTCATTGAAGGGAGGAGGACGCACTTGACCCAGATTCACGCCGAAAGTAGGGTATGCCGAATCTATGCATCCGATGACGCTTCACATTACGCCAATAAGTACCGAACCTGCTCTCGATACGATTTCGCAATGGTGCAACCGCACGACGAGCTCATTTGAGCTAATGAAAGTGTGGTGGGCTATAAGGTAGAGTTCGCGCCAAAAGCCACAGGATCAATAGCACCAGAGGCAGGTTGACGATCAGTTGAAGTGCGGTATAGCCGATGAGCTGTCGCGCCGGAAGTTTCAAGAGGCCCAGTAATAGCAACATCCAGAAGGATTGATGAGATTTGGCAGCGCCTCAGCGGTGTTGTAGATCTGGACGACCCATCCCAGGTTAACGTGGAGCTGGGTCGCAGCCTGTAGGAGATAGGGCGCCTCGATCAGCCACTTGCTTCCAGCCGAACGCACGAATAGACCAAGAACAGCGGAGTAAACAGCGATGAGAATCGAAGTGATGGACGAAATATTCACAATCGCACCGCCTGACTTGCGGACCAGTATCGGCAGCATATATTTGCATCCTTTATGCACGCATCCACCAGACTATATGTCTTCAGCTTTCGACACATCAGGCGTGAAGCTCGTCGCGTCGCCACCTTCAGCCGAGATAATCTCCCTGGTCTCTTCCGCCTCGTGACGCAGGTCGACCGCGAACACTCTTGCCCCTTCGCGGGCGAATAGAACGGCAGCTGCTTTTCCGTTGCCCCAGCCTGGACCGCTCGAACCTGCGCCCAACACAACCGCTACTTTGTTTGAGTCGTCCGCTCATGAGTTGAGTGTTGCGGTCGCAAGAAAACCACTGCCCAATTGAGGGCCAATAGAAAAAGATAGACCACCGTCACGGTGTGGCTGCCTGTCTCCACTAGGCCCTGGGCCGATGTGCCACTAGAAATTCAATGATCGGCATTGGATCATCCAACCCATGCACATGACCAACTCCAGGTTTCACGATGACCTGGATGCTACCGCCCAATGCCTTGTAGCGCTGTTCCATGATCCGCGTGTTCTCCTCCACGGGGACAACCGTATCCGCACCACCCACCACGTGCAGCAGCGGCACGCCAGCTTTTGCCAGGGGCGCGAGATTATCGATAGGACTGCCCCGGTAAGCGAGCGCTTCCTTCACGTCGTGAAAGCCGAATGCATCAACCGCCATTTTCCACCGTGCTGACTCAGGTTGCCCATTGTGAAGGGCCAGTAAACTTTTGACGTCACACAGCGGCGCGTCCGCGTAAATCGCCGCTACCTTGTCAGGATTCTGCTCCGCCCACGCATATACATACATGCCGCCGCGACTCATCCCTTCCATCTCGGCCTTGCGGTTCAGGTGATACGTAGTCGTAAGTAATTTGTAAAAGTCATTCCAGTGGCCGACCGCTTCCTGGTTACCCAACATCTCTGCAACATCCATGTACACGAGGTGGTATCCCTGTGCGAGTAACGCGAGATCCACCTCCGGCCGGTGCCCCCAGAACCGCGCACGCCACAGCCAGGGTTTGCCCGTCGCATCCCACTTAGGGTCGACGATGTAACAGGTACGTCCCTCAAACTGGAATGTGTGCCGAGTGTACCCGTTCCAGTCATCCGTGACGGGCGCACTCGCGGATGTCGGACCAGAATCGACAGTTGTCTGTGCTGGCGCAGCTGGTGCAGAAGCGGATGGACTCGTGGCCGTCGACGTTTGCGCCACCGGGACCGACAGTGCTGTGCAGATCAGCCCAACAAGAAGCATGTTATTCATCGCTTTACCCAAAATATGTGTTTGCCAATGACAATCGAGACCTCCGGCCACGTTCACTGTCGGCTCACTTACGCCGGTTCGCGTTTTCCAGGAAACGCAGCGCCTGCTCGATCTCGGGGTCCTGGGCGTTGAGTTTTTGAGCTTCTAACAGTTCGGCGCGTCCGGCCTTCAGATCACCGGAACGGCAGTAAATCAGACCGATATCCTTCTTTAATAGTGGTAAAGCGCCACAGTCTCCACAAACCTTGATGCCCTCCTTCAATTGGGCAATGGCCTGCGGCCAGTCGCGGGCGTCGGCGGAAGCCAGCGCGAAATTACCCAGGGTTTGGGCGCGATCAGTGATGTGTTCCTGGGCCTGCAACTTCTCAAATTGGTTCTGAAGGCGTTTCGCTTCCTTAGGATCAGATTTGGCTAACACCCGGGAGAGGTTATAGAGCGCCTCAGAATAGTCGGGTCGGACCTCAATTGCTTTGCGCCATTGCGCGATGGCGCCGGCATGGTCCCCGCTGCGCAGCAAACCTTGTCCCAACAAATACAGCGCGTCCGCATTGCTCGGCTTCAGTTGCACAGCCGTCTTCAGCCTCTGGATTGACTGGTCCGTGTTTCCCGCTTGCTTCTCGATCAAACCCAACAAATACCAACAATCGCCAAAGTCGGGGTCCATGCGCGTAACAGCTTCGAGTTCCACCTTCGCCTCAGCATTGCGGCCGAGATCGAGAAGTGCTCTTCCCAGGTTGTAGCGTGGCACGGAAGCAGCCGGATCCAGGCGTACGGCTTCTGAAAATTCCCCCAGAGCGTGTTCGAGATCGAACAGATCCGCCAATGCGATTCCGAGATTCAGATGCGCTTCAGCCGAGCTGCTGTCAAGCTCAATGACCTTGCGAAAATCAGCTACAGCCTCTGGTCCTCGATTCATCTTGGCCAGAACCATACCTCTTGCCGTAAGTGCCTGGATGTTATTGGGTTCGAGTTGGATCGCATTTTGCACTGTCTGCTGCGCTTCCGCAAAGTGGGATTGACTTGCCAGCGTCAGGCCGAGATTCAAAAATGCTTGTGCATAGTGGGGGTCGTTCTCAACCGCCTGCCGGAATAACTGCTCCGACTCCTTGATTTTTCCTTGTTTGCCACAAAGAACGCCCAGATTGTTCTGGGCTTCGGCATACTGCGGATTTATTGAAATTGCGATCTTCAGATGTTTCTCGGCGTCTGCATCCTGACCTGTCGCAAGACCGAGGAGTCCCAGTTGATTGTGGGCGGCCGCAAACTGGGCATCCACCACAACTGCTTTTTCCAGTGCGTCGCGTTCACCTTTTTTGTCACCCAGTTTGTCCAGGGCCCATGCCAGGTTGAAATAGGAACGCGCATTGTTCGGGTCTTCCGCAATGGCGTCACGGTATAAGTTCACAGCGCGTTGAATTTCACCCGCTTGGAAGTAACCATTGGCCTGATTTGTCTTCGTCCCGGCGATGTCTTGTCTGAAACTCTGCTGTTTCTGCTGTTCGACAACCCTCAGTTCCTCGGTAGCCTCTTCTTTCTGGCCAAGTGTCCTGAGGACCGCTGCCCGCTGAAAACGTGCCTCGCTTGAGGCGGGATTTATCTGCAAAGCCTTGTCAAACTGCTCACGCGCTTCCTCTGGTTTTCCCAATTTCGCCAGAACGAATCCAAGGTTGTATCGGACGTCGTAGTCGTTAGGGTCCAGCGCAAGCGCCCGTCGCAGCATTTTTTCGGCATCGATATAATTTCCGAGTCCGCGATGTACCACACCCATGAGGTACAGTGCCTCGACATTCCGAGGCTTCCGACGAACGTAGTTTCCTATTACCGGCGATGCAGAGTGGAACTCCCCAAGGACCGCCAGAGCTCTCACGTAGGAAATGAGGGCAATCTCATCGGTTGGATCGAGACTGAATGCTTTCTGAAATTCCGCAGCCGCTTCGCGGTACCGGCTCTGCTGGACGTAGACTGTTGCCAGATTCGTGTGCGCCTGTGCCGATGACGGATTTTGCTTGATGAGCTCCGACAAAATGTGGATAGCCTGGTCCCTATTTCCATTCCTTGAATACGCAATCGCCAAATCCATCTGCAGTACTTCAGACGGCGGCAAAGTCTTCAGATAGTCGATGGCAGCGACGTATTTTTTCTGCGCGATAAGAGCTTGCGCCAGTCCATCCTCAGCGGGGACAAATGTTGGGTCCAATTGCAGAGCTAGCTTGAATTCACCGACGGCATTGTCGGTCTGACCTGACTTGCTGAGCGCGGTTCCCAAGGCTGTGTGCGTCTGTGCCATGTGCGGCCTCAGTCTTGCAGCAGCACGAAGCTCACTCGCCGCACGCTCGGGTTTACCGCTTTCAAGCAGAGCCAGCCCGAGGTTATAGTGTGGTTCCCACGAATTCGGTTCAAGACGAACCGCCGATTCAAATGCAGAGAGCGCACATTTGGACTGGTTCCGTTGTCCGAAATACGCGCCCAACGCATCGTAAGCGCTGGCTGAGAGCCGCGTCGATATCGCTTTTTCCAGTTCGGGAGGCCCCTTGCACGTTGTGCCAACTTCTGCGCTGAAGCCCAAACCGCAGAAACCCACTAGCCAGACTCGAAGGGCAGCTTGAATTAATTGGGGAGGGCTTACGCTTCGGTGCATTTCTGGCCTCAATTCGACGGCAGGACACGGTTGTTTTCGGACGAGTCCTCTTCCTTCTTCAGGCTGCTACGATCTGATTTGGACCAACATTTTCTTGCCAACAGCTTCGCTGGAGCGCGGTTATCGCGATTGTTTACTCAAGACTTTGCCATCAGTCTCAATCCTTCTCCTTCGGGGTCGTTTCGCACCGCGCAGGGCGTGTCAAAGTACATCGTTGCACGCTGCTCGGAAGTGTATGCGGGCCAATGTGGCAGACCGTTGTGATTAGGATTTCCGGTTCGGGAAAAATTCACCCAGGCGGTACTGATTTGCTTCGATAGGAGTAACGCCTCTGTGGTGCCTCCGCTGTAATGATCGCAAATTTCGGCATTGTCGAAAGTGAATGCTATTTCTGCGGCGTGAAACGAACCGGGGCGATTGTCCAGCACGGGCGTCCGCCAAGAATATATATAAGAGTATGCCGGCGCACTAACCAAAGCAGCCTTTCTGCTGGCCTGCTCGAAGGCAGGACGGCGAAAAGGAGCGGCAGCAATTGTAGCGTATAGGTCGAAGGGCGTCGCTTTAGGATAATCTCGTCTGTAAGCATCGATGATCTCCTTGGCGCGGTCGCCGAATTCCTCACTCACCAATCGGTGGACTTCTTCCATCCGCGTGGCATTCGCATCGGCGCGGTCAAGCCCGCTTACGGCCTCATGGAGATTTGTGCCGGTGAGCAAGGGGACGTCTGCTGATATTTGTGGAGCTCCCGGATCGAACGGATGGCGAGGAAGAATAATACCGTCCGCCGTCGGCCCCCAGTTGTCTTCACCGTACACTGCACGAAGAGAAGATTTGTGCGGCGGCATTTTCTTCATGGCTTCCGCAGCAGCCCCCGACAGGCGATCAACTGGAATTCTCTGCAGTTCGTTTACTTGTGATTTGGATAAGCCGAGTTCTGCAATCACCAACTCAGCCAATTGTCCTGAGTAGTCAGGAGAGAGCGCTTTCAGAAATGGACCACTCTGCACAATCGCACGATGGAATAAGCCTTTGGCCGCCGGCATAGCCATAAGTGCGAGGACTTTGCCTCCCCCGCCAGACTGACCAAAAATAGTTACGTTGCCAGGATCGCCGCCGAAAGTCGCGATGTTATCGCGTACCCACTCTAAGACCGCAACAATATCAAGCATCCCAACATTGGCAGCACTTGCATATTGTTCTCCCGCCAGTTGTCCGAGGTTGAGATAGCCATACACGTTCAGACGATGATTGTGTGTCACTACGACGGCATCATGATTACGGGCGAGGCTTTCGCCATCGTACGAAAGCAGATCGTGCCCGCTGCCAGCGGTAAACCCTCCACCATGCATGTAGACCATAACCGGGCGTTTGCGTGAAGAATGTATCTCCGGCGCCCAAAGGTTGACACGCAAACAGTCCTCTCCCGGCACGGTTAGGAACGCACCGCGATGCAGAACAAATGCATCTTCGTCGTGGTTCGCCAGGTTCCCGCCATCAGTATCAAAGTGCGCGGAATCCTGGTATGGACAAATGCGGCCATACTGCAGCGCGTTGCGAATTCCCTTCCACGGTTCAGGCTTGACTGGCGGCATGAAGCGTCTGCCGCCAGCGGTTGAGGCGCCATAGGGTACGCCTTTGAAAATGTACACGCCGTTCCGCCTGAAGCCCCGGATTTTTCCAGCGGTCGTTTCTGCAACCGTCGCGGTGTCAGAAGCAATAACCAAGCCGCCACGGCACTCGCCTGTTACAGATTTTGTTTTCGAGGGAGCGTCCGTCATGGGCTGTGAGACGGCGCACGCCGGCAAGATGGCAGAACACGCTAACCCTGCCCCCAAGGTTGCCATGCCGCTGATGAAGGAACGTCGTCCCTTAAATGCCGACGCTGACTCGCGATTTGGCGGATTGTTCGACGTCGTTCCCGCCTTACATCTCAGACTGTCCAACGGCGCGATCTTCGGTTCGCCTTTGTGGCCTGAATCAGTTCGTCTCATAATGTTTTACTCCCGCGACGCGAGCTTAGTGGGCCTCGCCAGCTAAGGTTCTAGTTCAACAATACGTTCCATGCGTATCCATTTTTCGCCTGGCTTTGCTTCCGACAACGCTTGCTGGAATCTCCACATGAGCTGCTCCCAAGCTTGCATCTTCGGATTTGTCTCGTCAGCCTCGGTTCTCTTTTTCAAACGAAGAGTTCTCGGTTTACTTCCATGATCATGAACATGCGCGTGCCGAGCAGCTAAATCTCCAGATTTTCGATACCAGAGTCCTTTAGGCCCTGCGTCACCTCGGGCCAGATTTTCTCGTGATTTTTCCTGTACTCGGCAATCGGAGCGGGAGCGGGATCGTCTTTCAGGTCGAGGGCGAAGCAGAATCGGCGGCTCATTTCACGGTACTCGGTTCAGCAGCTCGGGCTTCCGGAACCAGGACAGGCCGATAGCCACGCACCGCGAAGTAGAGCACATAGGCCTGACAAATCAGTGGAACCGCAAACGCGACACGAATGTTGGTATGGTCAGACATGAATCCCATGATCGCCGGGAAAATTGCTCCGCCTATGATCGACGCCACCAACAAAGACGACCCCAGCTTTGTGTATCGCCCAAGCTGCTTGACGCTCAGGGCAAAGATGGTCGGAAACATGATCGAATGAAAAAACCCGATTAGGACGACCGCCCACAGGGGCGCCACGCCAG
>WNFO01000179.1_pt1 | contig 72546 bp, 72 predicted proteins | sample 5400251 | NCBI WGS metagenome assembly WNFO01 (sample SAMN13153354, study PRJNA577476) | soil metagenome | isolation source: 100 cm saprolite under Madrone tree | place: USA:California | collected 2016-06-14 | reverse complement strand
ATCCCGAGCATAATACCCTTAAAATAGGAGATGCCCCTTGCCTGAATCTCTCACCGCCCTGGAACAACAGCGCACTGCGATCTTGCAGGAGATGGTTCGACTTCCCGACTTTCGCAGTGGATCGATCACCACCACCAGTGGAACCTGTGGTAAGCCCACCTGCCGTTGCCATCAGCCCAACCAGCCCGGGCACGGCCCCAACTTCCGCTTGACTCGTAAGCGGGACGGAAAGACGGTCACCGAGACCTTTGCTACGCCGACCGAACTGCGCAAAGCGCAACGCGAGGTGGAGGCCTTTCACCGCTTTCGCGAGTTGGCGCAACGTTTGTTGGAAGTCAACGAGAAGATCTGCCGGGCTCGGCCCGTGGAAGAGTCCCTGACCCCGCAGGAAAAAAAACGGCGGAAGCCATCCAACAGGAAATCGCTCGGGAAGTAGAAGAGCTGCTGCGGCTCACCTTTCGTGAGCGTCACCGCTCCGGTCGCCTGGACTTGGAGGCGGTGGAGATGGCGCTCCGCTCCGCTCTCCACCAAGCGGGGGCGTTGGCGTTGAATGAACTGTTGCAGCATGATCCGCCCCAACCCGAGCAGCGAACCCGCGGCTGCTCCTGTGGCCACACCGCCGTCTACCGGGGGTTGCGTGCGAAAACCATCCTCACCGTCTTGGGAGCCGTGGAGGTCGTGCGTCCCTACTTCCTGTGTCCGCACTGCCATCACGGCCAGTTCCCGGCCGATGTCGACTTGGATTTAGAAAACACCGAACTGTCGCCGGGCGTGCGCCGGATGCTGGCCATAGTCGGCAATGACGCTCCCTTCGACCATGGGCGCGAACAGATGAAACTACTGGCCGGGTTGGAAGTTACCACCAAAGCGGTGGAGCGTACCGCCGAGGCGATTGGTGCCGATATTGGCGCCTGCCAGCAGCAGGCGATGAATCGGGCTCTGCAGTTGGATCTTCCCATCCCCCTCGGCCCCCCGATTCCCGTGCTCTATGTCGAGTTCGACGGCACCGGAGTGCCGGTGGTGCGAGCCGAGACCGAGGGGCGGCAGGGTAAAATCGACGGCCAACCAGCGCATACGCGGGAAGCCAAACTCGGCTGTGTGTTCACGCAGACCACCGTCGATGAGGACGGCTACCCGGTCCGCGACCATGCCTCCACCACCTATACCGGTGCCATCGAGACCGCCGAAGAGTTTGCGCGGCGGATTTATAGTGAGGCTTGGCAGCGAGGTTGGGGTCGGGCGCACCAGAAGGTCGTGATTGGCGACGGTGCAGAATGGATCTGGAATCTCAGCCAACAGTGTTTTCCCCAGGCCATCGAAATCGTAGATCTCTACCACGCGCGGCAGCACCTATGGGACCGCAAGATCGAAGATCTGGTGGCTCAACTTCGTTCCACACCCGCCGCAACTGCAGACATCGCCGACACGCTGCGGATCGAGGCTGAATACTTCAACAAGAACGCCAACCGAATGCGCTATCCGTCGTTTCGCCGCCAAGGCGCCAACGCCATCATTGCCCTTCGCTGCAATCGACTGAGTGGTCGTTTCGAGGACTATTGGGAAGCACGAAGGGCGTGATCTGCACTTTTAGGTCGCACACCCCGTTGCGGCTCAGAGGTTGGCGGGCAAGAGCGCGGTAGGAGGCCGCAGGGGGCTAAGGCCTGCCTCAACGGCGCTGCGGAAACTAGAGGCCGGTCCTGCCGGTTGCGGCCGACTTGCGTTTGAGGACAAGTCCCGCAACCACGCCGGCCACAATCGCCCCAAGCAGAACCAGCGCAGCGGTCCGCGACGCACCCCCGGCCACGTACAGGCTCACGAGCAGCACGCTCATCAGTGGAAGCAGAATGACGATGCTAGCCGATTTCATCGCAGATGCTCGACGATCTCCGCGGGTTCGGGTCGCTCGGTGTAGTCCGCGCTCGCCGAAGCGTACAAAACCGTCGCGTCGTGGTCGAGGATATAGGTTGCCGGAATCGGAAGATCCCAGCTCTCATCTCCATTGGTGAAGGGCAGGTTGACGAAGGCTCTCCGGTAGACAGCCTGCTGCTCGTCGGGGACGTGATACACCAGACCAAACTGTCGCGCGACCTGATTGCGCGCGTCGCTCAGGAGCGGGAAACGGAAGCGGTGCTGGTCGGCCATGAAGTACGACTGCCGGATGGTTTGCGGGGAGATGGCGGCCAGCGACACGCCCGCTGCTTCAATCTCGGGCAGGATCTGGTTCATGGCTTCGAGTTGTCCGCAGCAGAAAGGATCCCATCGCCCGCGAAACAGGCATAGGACGAGGCGGCCCTTGCTGAGCAGGTCAGCCGAGGAGATCGTCTTTCCGTTGTGATCCGGAAGTTCGAACACGGGAGCCTTCGCGCCCACGGCAAGCGAGTTCTCCGCGAGCCTGCGCCGCTTCAGTTCGGCAACCGCGCGCGCGTGAACCGCCTGCGCTTCAGCCGGCACATATTTCGCGATCAATTCCTTCCGCGCAGCAAAGACCTCATGCAGCGAACGCGTGTCCGTGCCGGGAGTCGATTCTTCGAGGGCGCGCCATTTCATAAGCGTGGTCGTTGGTCGTTCGTGGTCGGCAAAGACTTGGGGATTCGGCGCTCACCTCCGACCAGGAGCGTTGAGCGGGCACGAAGTGCTCACGTTCGCTGGGCTCATCGGTTTTGCCGGCGACCAACCAACAAGCGTCAAACGACTGTTCTTCTACATCCCGGGCATCTTCATTCCCGCCAGCCGCCGCGCAAAGCTCGGCTTGCCCATCTGCTTGAACATCTTCTTCATCTGGGCGTACTGGCGGAGCAGGTTGTTGACTTCCTGCACGCTGGTGCCCGAGCCGCGAGCGATGCGTTTGCGCCGGCTGCCATTGATCACCTCGTGATGGTGGCGCTCGTGAGCGGTCATCGAGTTGATGATCGCCTCCACGCGGTTGATTTGCTTCTCGTCGACTTTGTCTGCGGCTTTCTGCAGGCCGCTGAACGGGCCAATCGACGGCAGCATGCCCATCAGGCTTTGGATCGATCCCATCTTCTTGACTTGGCGTAACTGGTCGCGAAAGTCTTCGAGCGAGAAGCCGTCGCCGGCGAGCGCGCGGCTGGCCATGTCCTCGGCTTTCTTTCTGTCGATCTGCTGCTCGGCCTTTTCGATGAGCGACAGGATGTCGCCCATGCCGAGAATGCGTGAAACGATACGATCGGGATGGAACGGTTCGAGCGCGTCGTACTTTTCGCCCACGCCGATGAACTTGATCGGCTGGCCCGTGACCTGGCGGATCGAGAGCGCCGCGCCGCCGCGGGCGTCGCCGTCCATCTTCGTAAGAACGACGCCGGTGAGCGTGAGCTTCTTGTGGAACTCGTCGGCGGAGCGGACCGCGTCCTGGCCGGTCATCGCGTCGGCCACGAACAGGATTTCCGAGGGATTCAGCAATCGCTTGAGCGACTGCATCTCGTCCATGAGCTGGTCGTCGATGTGAAGACGTCCGGCGGTGTCGACGATCAGCACATCACTACCGGTGTTGACGGCCTCGCGCCGAGCTTCTTTTACCAGGCGCTCGACGGTTGCCGTGTTCGCCTCGGTCACCTCGCCTTCGTAGATGTTCGCCTTGATCGCGTCGGCGACGACTTTCAATTGCTGTCGAGCCGCCGGACGATAGACGTCGACCGAAACCAGCAGCGGTCGGTGCCCGCCGTTCTTCAGCCAGTTCGCCAGCTTGCCCGAAGTGGTCGTCTTGCCCGAACCCTGCAGCCCGGCCATCAGCACAACCGTGGGTGGCTGCGAGGCGAACTTGAGCTTGGCGGTATCTTTGCCGAGCACCGCGACCATCTCGTCACGCACAATCTTGATGACCTGCTCGCCTGGCGATAGCGCGGTTGCCACTTCCTGCCCGACCGCCTTGGCCTGGATCTGGTCGATGAGTTGCTTGACGACCTTGAAGTTGACGTCGGCTTCAAGCAGCGCCAGCCGGATCTGCCGCAGCGCCTCCTGGATGTTTTCTTCCGTGAGGACGGCTTGCCCCCGCAGGGTTTTGAAGGCGCGCTGGAGTTTTTCCGAGAGATTCTCAAACATAGGCGTAAGGGGCTATTTTAGCAGCCGGAGGGAAGAAGGCGATCGTTGCGGTTGGTCGTTCGTCGTTGGCCAAATCGATGATCCCGTGGCCGGACCTCAGTTCCGGAGCCTCTCCGCCCAACATTATCATTCGTCACGGCGATGTACAAAGTTCCGGTGCGCGTCCTTTGACTGGGTTCGGCTGGCGCCTCACTCCGCTCGGGATGACATTGCCAGAGAAGGTGGCCGGTGACGAATGACCGGAAACATCGGTGACCACGACTTCACGCTTTGGCGTCCACCCAGCCCCCATCCTGCGGAATCGCCACCTGACCGATCATCCGCGCCGCTTCCAGCTGAAACGCCAGGTCGGAGCGCGTCAGCAGACAATGGTTGATGGCCTCCATGTGGACGGCGACCACAAGTGCTTCCGGCACGGCCTGGCAAGTCGCCATCACGTCTTCGGCGGTCATGGTGATCGGATCGCCTTCGAGGAACTGCGCCGCCCCAGTGTTGACCACCACGATCGCAGGCTTGTAAGCACGCAGAGCTTGTTGCACGTCGTTACACCAGATCGTATCTCCGGCTACATAAAGGGTCGGTTCGCCCGCCGCCTGTAGAACAAAGCCCGAAACCGGCGCCATCTCTGTGGCGATCTCACTCCGGCCGTGCTGGCCGCTGGTACGGCTGATTTGGATTCCGTTCCAGTTCGCCGGTTGCATCACGGAATGCAGAACCGTAAGGCCCTGCGAGCGGAACTTCGCCTCATCTTCTGTCTGGCCAAACAAGGGAACCTGCTTTGGGAGCAGCCGCGCCGCCGTGGCGTCCCAATGATCGCTATGCGTGTGCGTGACTAGCGCGGCTTCGACGCCCTGCACAACCTCCTCCGCAGCCATGGGCAACGGGACCAGCGGATTGTTACGCGGGTTGGGGAAACTCTGAATGGGGGGCCGCGCTTCCAGGTCATCCAACATGGGATCGACGATAAGTCTGAGCCCGGCATAGTCGAGAAGCAGAGTCGCATAGCGGACGAGGCATAACCGCATCCTCCGATACTATCCTGGTATACCTGTTAGCATTTGTGCTGATGTCTGACGACCTGACCGTGCTCGCTCGACCAACCAGGCGCCAGATTCCCGGAGCCGTCGCGCCTACCTGGCACACAGTGGTCATGTTGCTGGTCATCGCCCTTCTCTCCGGCCTCAGCGCGTATTCTCATGGTCCGTCGCCTGCCGGAATCTCTCATGGTGCGGTGTTCCGCTACCTGGCCGTCATGATCACGGAGTGGGTGGTGTTGGGCTTTGCTTGGTTGGGCATTCGCCTTCGCGATTTGAGGATTCGCGATTTGATCGGTGGAGACTGGCCCAAGTGGACGGCCCTAGCTCGCGATCTCGGGCTTGCCGTCGTCTTTTTGATCCTCTCCAACATCCTCCTCGCCGGCGTCGCGCACCTCTTCCACGCCGACAGTCGTGAAGTGGCACGCCGTCTGCTCCCTCACGGGAGGACGGAAACCGTCGTTTATCTGCTTCTTTGCGGGACTGCAGGTTTCTGCGAAGAGGTACTCTTCCGGGGATACCTGCAAAAGCAGCTCACCGCCTGGACCCGCAATGCGACGGCCGGGTTGCTCCTGCAGGCCCTCGCCTTCGGCGCCGGGCATGGATATCAGGGCCCAAAACTTATGGCTGTGATCACGGTGTACGGCTGTCTGTTCGGGCTTCTGGCCCAGCGGCGGCGCAGTCTCCGGCCCGGCATGATAGCCCATTTCATGCAGGACTCCCTGGTTGGGTTGGCAAGCCGGCTGCGCTAAACCGTCTTCGCAGAACCCCTCGCAAACACTTCCGTCGCCGCCAGTACCGTGTTGCTATGGATCGTCACCGTGTCATCCACCTTCCGGGCGTAGCCTCCGGCGAAGGTCACCATCACTGGAATATCGCGGGCGCGCGCGACGCGAAACACCAGCTCATCCCGCCTCTTCAAGCCCGCGATGGTTAGGCTCAAGCCGCCCAGTTGGTCCTCGCGGTAGGGATCCGCGCCTGCGATATAGCACAGCAATTCCGGCTCGAACTGGCGTAGGCCGGAGCTGAGCGCGTTGTCGAGCCAGGCCAGGTAGTCGTCATCGCCGATCTGGTCGGGCAGATCTACATCGATCGATGACGGCGGCTTCCATGCGGGATAGTTGTTTTCCTGGTGCAGGGAAATCGTGAACACGTCGCCCGCATGCGCGTTGCGGATCTTCGCTGGCCGAGCCGCCGTTATGGTCGGGCCTGCTGCCGACGGCAGAAGATCGCCGGGCACGCCGACGCCCGCGAAAATCGCCGCGGTTCCGTTGCCCTGGTGGACGTCGCAATCGACCGTCATCGCGGTGCGAATCTTGTCATCGCGCTGCATGCGCCGAATCGCGACCGCCACGTCGTGAATCATGCAGAAGCCTTCGCCGTGATCGGGAAAGGCGTGATGGAAGCCGCCTCCGAGATTAAACGCGATGCGATCGTTCAGGGCATAGTCGGCCGCCAGTATCGATCCGCCCGCCGCCAGCCAGAAGGCCCGGACCAACTCCGGCGAATAGGGAATCTCCATCTCGAGCTCTTCGCGCGCCGAGAGCGTGCCCGTCTTAAGCTTCCGGACATACTCCGGGGTATGCACCAACAGGATGTCCTGGTCCGATGCGGGCTGTGGCGAAACGAAGTCGTTCGCCGATGCGATGCCACTTTCGATCAGCCGCGCGCGGATGCGCTGGTACTTTTCGGCAGGAAAGACGTGCGCGCCGATCGGGAGGTAATAGCCGTCGCTGTAGACGAGTTTGAAGGGAAGCATGGAAGGAAGCTGTCGGCTCTCAGCTCTCAGCTTTAAGCGGAAGAGCACAGAAAACCTCATATCATACGCCTGCGGCGGGCGACGTTCCCAGACCTGCTCACGCGCGAGAAATGATGTCTGTGTTGATCGTAGCCTGCGCCCGGCCGAATAAGGAGAAAGTCGGGAATCAACCGTGAGCGCGAACAGAAGCCTATTTCTTCCTCTGAGAGCCGGATACGGGCGGCGCCACAACCGGTCTCCTCAGGGGCACAATCGCGCCCCTCGACGGGTCGGCTGCAGCCGCGGCGGTTGCCCGGTTCACAACCTCTTCCTGCATGTACTTGACGAAGTCCTGGATCTGCCGCTGCATCTCCTCCATGCGTTCGCGCATTTGCAAAATGATGGCAATCCCGCTGATATTCACCGCCAGGTCGCGGGCCAGCGTCAGGATGAACTCCAGTCGCTGGAGGTCTTCGTCGGTATACAGACGGGTGTTGCCCTCGGTGCGGGAGGGTTTTAGCAATCCTTCGCGCTCGTACAGCCGCAGGGTCTGGGGATGGATGCCGTACATCTCGGCGACGGCCGAGATCATGTAGGCTCCCTTGGATTTACGCTTGGTCATGGTTTAGCCAGATCTTCCCACCACTACGTCATAACTCTACAACAAACAAAAAAGCGGGACAGCTTTCGCCGTCCCGCCCCTGACTCGAAAAACAGAAACTACGCTGCCTGCGGCTTCTCGGCCCCCGCAGCCCACCCTTGCGGCTTGACGGCATGGTTGAGCGCATAGGCCACCACGCCGGCTGCGATCAGCAGCATCCCGAAGGCGAACGAACTCATCCCGAACACCGCTTCGTGCTGGCTGCGGAAGATCGAGAAGGCCAGCATCAGCATGGGCGTAATCCCGATGGCAATCGCGCCGAACATCCCGCCGGGAACCCGGAACGGCCGCGGTAACTCGGGTTCGCGGACCCGGAGATAAATCAGGGCTGCGAACTCCAGCGATAGACTCGCGCCGTACAGGAGGATATCGATCGTGACCAGCCGCTCGAAGCCGAGGCCGAGGCAGCACGCCCAGCCCACCGCCAGAACGATGATCGCCACCCAGGGCGCCCTCGTCCGGGGATGCAGCTTGCCGAAGATCCTGGGAAGCATGCCGTCCTGTGCCATGGCCAGCGGCAGACGGGAGTAGCTCATCACCAGGGCGTTGAACATGCCGAACGCGCTGATCATCCCGCCCCCAACCAGGGCGATCCGAAGCAGGGGACCGCCAACCATGCCTGCGATCTCGGCCCACGATCCGGTTTCCCACGCGCTCGGCGCCAGGCCGGTCATCCGCATGGCTGCGACAGGAACAATATAGGTCAGTGAAACGATCGCCACGGCGACCAGCATTGCCCGTGGATAGGTTCGCTGCGGACGCTCCACTTCGGCGGCGATCGTGGAGGCGTTGTCCCAGCCCATGTAGTTCCACATGGCGATGAGCAGTCCGCCGATGATGTCGACCGTCGAAGTCGTGGGCTTGGTGACGGCGGCGGCGAGCGAGCCGATCTTGAAGGGCGCCATGCCCACGATCACCATGAAGGGCGCCGACAGGGCGAAGAATAGCCAGAGCGAGGTGGTCGACACCACCTTGACGCCGGCAATATTAAGGATGACGCACGTGACCACCACGGCCAGTCCGACGGCCACGCCGCGGTGTGCCTCCTGAAACCAGGGGAACATGCGGACCATGTAGGCCACGAACAGGGTGGGATAGATCGCCATGTCGAAAATGGACGCTACCAGCGAGAGCCAGGCCTCCTGGAATCCCCAGAAATTGCCCATTGCGCGGCGGACCCAGGCGTAGTATCCGCCTTCCTGGGGCAGCGCACTGGAAAGCTCACCGATCATGAACGCCGTCGGCAAGCTCCACAAGATGGGAGTAAGCAGCAGAATCAGGACGGCTCGACCGTAGCCGGCTCCGTGCACGATGTCTTCCGTGCCGTAGGTGCCGCCCGACACCATAAAGAAAGTGGCGGCCACGAGGGGCCACAAGGTGAGCCTGCCGAATTTTTTGTTCTGGGGAAGAACGGAGAGTTGCGGTGATCGTTGGGCTGGCACGCTAGCAGTTGCCAATTTCTATGGCTTCCTCCTCAAGCGACTCACTCTCACCACCGCGTCTCCTGTTTCACCAGAAAAAAGAGTCTACTTTCTCGCGGCTCCCGGGTGCCGTGCGATTCCCGGGCATTTCGGCGAAGTTAGTTCGCAGCACAGAGAATACGGCAATATAGATGCTGCACAAAAGAAAATTCCGAAAATATTTTCGGCGGAAGACACGGTACGGAGGTAACGCGCGGCTGAAACGCCCAGCTAACCGAGAAACCTCTAGGGCCGCAACCGATGGGATCAGCGACCGCGGTCTGCCCGCGGTGTAAAAGGTCGACAAGAGTCATGAAAAGAATCTTCGTGGCCCTGTCTGTGCGCCACCCGGTTGCTGGCCCAGCTCGGCGCGGCGCAAACCGCGCTTTCTCCGGGCCAGATCAAGTACGGTCCGGCTCCGCCATTTCTCGCTGGCTGGCGGCGCCGTGTTGGCTCGAAGGTAATCCGAGGGCGACTTCAGGGGAGTTCATGGTCCGTCCAAGGGTGCCGGACGGCTACAAGATCGCGACCGCACTGGCACCCGAACCGAACTGGCACCCGAACCGGTAAAACGTGACCGTAATTTCAGGCAACTTCAGGGTGGGGATGGGCGACCAGTTTGACGAGGCCAAGACTCGTCATTGACCCGTCGAACGCCCGAGCCTGATACCCAAGAGTTTGCCGGGGCGGCATTCGGTACAGCCCAGGCATCCGGGCCTGGTCCCCAAGATTGACGCCTAAAACAGCCCTGACACCTAGGACCTAGGCGCTACACTTCCTTCCACAACTCCGCCCGTGGATCCTCCGGATTGAGCTGCGCCAATTCGCGCAGCAGTTCCTTGGTACGCTCGTCGCGGGGCATGGGCACGGTTACCTTGATCTCGACAATCTCGTCGCCGCGCACGCCATCTTTGGTCGCCGACGGGACGCCCTTTTCCCGGAGTCGCAGCTTCTGGCCGGACTGCGTGCCCGGTGGAATCTTCAGCAGAGTGCGGCCGTCGATGGTCGGCACCTCAATCTTGGCGCCCAAGGCTGCTTCGGTTGCGCTCACCGGCACGGTCAGACGGATGTCGTCCCCCTCCCGGTGAAAGACGGAGTGGTCGCCGGTCCGGATAATCACGTAGAGATCACCGGGCGGGCCACCATGCGTGCCGGCATTTCCCTTGCCTGCAAGCCGGATCCGCTGTCCGTCGCGCGTGCCGGCCTTGATGCGCACCTCCAGCGGTTCGGTGCGCTCGACGGTCCCTTCGCCGTGGCACGTCGGGCAAGGTGAGATATTCTTTCCGGTCCCGTGGCAACGCGGGCACTGCACGTTGAACTTCATGCGCCCGCCGGTCTGCTCGATCGTTCCTTTGCCCTTGCATTGTGGACAGACGCCGGGCTGCTCGACGAAGCCCGCGCCATGGCAGGTAGCGCAGGTCTCGCGGCGCGTGATGTTCAGGCGCATCACGCCGCCCCGGATTGCCGTCCAGAACGGAACGTTGACCTGGTATTCCAGATCCGTTCCCGGCTCCGGTCCATCTTCGGCCGCAGCGCCCCCCCGGTCGAACATGCTCGAAAAGATGTCGCGGAACCCCCCGCCTCCGCCCGAGGAAGTCTTCTTCCCCCGGCTGCCACCCTCGAACAAATCGGAGAAGTCGAACCCGCCGAAGTCAAAATGCACTCCGCCCGCGCCCGACCCGCCGGTGCCCCCCGGCTGCCCGCCGGGAAAACCGCCCGGCGTCCCGCCCTGCTTGGCATAGGCTTCGGCTGCAGCCGGATCGATGTTGTCGGAGTAGAACCCGAGCTGATCGTAAATCTTGCGCTTCTTGGGATCGCTCAGGACCTCGTTGGCTTCCGAGATGGTCTTGAACTTCTCTTCCGCGCTCTTGTCGCCCGGGTTTACGTCGGGATGGTACTTGCGCGCCAGCTTGCGGAAGGCCTTCTTGATCTCGTCGATCGAAGCGGACTTCTTGAGGCCGAGCGCGGCGTAATAGTCTTTGGTTTGGGTTGCCATGATCAGTTATAAGCTGTCAGCTTGCAGCCATCAGCATTCAGTTTTCAGCCTTCAGCCGTCATTTTTTCAGTACTCGCTTTCTAGCCATCAGCTTTCAGCTCACTGCAAGGGACAAGCTTGTGGTTCGGCTGCGGCGCGCGGCGTCGGCTGCGCCTCCCCCGAGCATGACAGCGGCCTAGTGCACGATCCTTTTCTTTCCTTCCTCGGGCGCAAATGCATAGTTCTCAAACGGCGCTGCGTCCATCGCCACCGGGATCCTGATAATCCCCACCTCGGTGGGCGAAAACACATACCACCGCCCCTCATCCGGAACGAAGTTCAAAAAGTACATCTGATCGTCAATTTCGAATTGCAATTCCTATTTCTCCTCTGGGCCAATTGTCCCTGTGCCGATAGCAAGAGAGGGCGCCGAAGCGCCCTCTGCTGGCAGCTCACAGCCGGCAGCTTATTTCTTGTCCTCAACGTCGACGTACTCCGCGTCGATCACGCCTTCGTCCTTTTTTGCCTGGCCGTTGCCTCCCGCCGACGGCCCCACTTCTGCGCTCGCACCTGCGCCCGATGCCGCCTGCGAACCGGCTGCCTTGTACATCTGCTCGGCCAGCTTGTGCGATGCCTTGGTCAGCGCTTCCCGGGCTCGATCCAGGTTCGACTTGTCGCCCGACTCCAGCGCCTTCTTCGCGTCGGCGATGGCATTCTCGACCTCGCCCCGCTCCGCGCCCGAGATCTTGTCGCCCGACTCGCGCAGCATTTTCTCCATCTGGTAGACCATGGAATCGAGCTGGTTCTTGGCTTCGATCTCTTCGCGCTTGGCCTTGTCTTCGGCTGAGTGTGCGTCGGCTTCCTTCGCCATCCGCTCCACTTCTTCCTTCGACAGGCCGGAAGACGACGTGATCGTGATCTTCTGGTCCTTGCCGGTGGCCATGTCTTTCGCGGTCACGTTCAGGATCCCGTTCGCGTCGATGTCGAACGTCACCTCGATCTGCGGCATACCCCGCGGAGCCGGTGGAAGTCCGGTCAGGTGGAACTTGCCGAGCGTGCGGTTCTGCGCCGCCATCGGACGCTCGCCCTGCAGCACGTGTACTTCGACCGACGTCTGGTTATCCGCTGCGGTCGAGAACGTTTCCGTCTTCTTGGTCGGAATCGTCGTGTTGCGCGGGATCATCGGCGTCGCTACGCCGCCCAGCGTTTCAATGGCCAGCGACAGCGGAGTCACGTCGAGCAGGAGCAGGTCTTTCACCTCGCCCTTGAGGACGCCGCCCTGGATGGCCGCCCCGACTGCCACGACTTCATCCGGATTGACACCCTTATGGGGCTCCCGGCCGAAGAGTTCCTTCACCAGCGCCTGGATGCGTGGCATGCGCGTCTGGCCGCCAACCAGCACGACTTCGTTGATCTTGCTGGCATCGACGCCCGCGTCCTTCATGCACTGCTTGCACGGACCCACCGACCGCTGGATCAGGTCTTCTACCATCGACTCGAGCTTCGCCCGGGTGAGCTTCTTCACCAGGTGCTTCGGACCGGTCGCATCCGCCGTGATGAACGGCAGGTTGATCTCGGTCTCCATCGTGGTCGAAAGTTCGATCTTGGCCCGCTCGGCCGCGTCCCGCAGACGCTGCAGAGCCATCTCGTTGCCTTTGCCATGCAGGTCGAGGCCTTCGTCCTTCTTGAACTCGTCAATCAGCCACTCGACGATGCGCTGGTCGAGGTTGTCACCGCCCAGGTGCGTGTCCCCATTGGTGGCCTTCACTTCGATGACGCCTTCGCCGACTTCCAGGACCGAAATATCGAACGTCCCGCCTCCAAAGTCGTACACGGCGATCGTCTCGTCTTTACCTTTATCGAGCCCGTAGGCGAGCGCAGCCGCCGTCGGTTCGTTGATGATGCGCTTCACATCGAGTCCGGCAATCTTGCCCGCGTCTTTGGTCGCCTGCCGCTGCGCGTCGTTGAAGTACGCAGGAACCGTGATGACGGCTTCGGTCACTTTCTCGCCCAGGTAGTCTTCCGCGGCCTTCTTCAGCTTCTGAAGAATCATCGCGGAGATCTCCGGCGGAGTGTACTTCTTGCCCTGCGCAATGACCGCGACGTGGTCTCCGTCGCGCTCGACCTTGTAGGGCACCATCTTCATTTCTTCGTTGACTTCGTCGTACCGGCGTCCCATGAACCGCTTGATCGAGAAGACCGTGTTCTCGGGATTGGTGATCGCCTGCCGTTTTGCGACTTGCCCGACCAGCCGTTCCCCGGTCTTGGTAAAGCCGACTACAGAAGGCGTCGTCCGCCCACCTTCTTCATTCGCGATGACCTTGGGCTCACCACCCTCCATAACCGCCACCACGGAGTTCGTGGTTCCCAGATCAATTCCAATAATCTTGCCCATGACTGAGCCTCCTAGATGCTTATAAGTGCATTAAAATCAGCTGCTTCGTCTTCAAATAGCGCAGCTATCATAAGACTTGAGTGTGTTGCTGTCAAGGTTAGATGAGCCCGCTCGGCCCCTGGATGCAGAGACTTTGGGCTGCCGGTGCGACGCTAATTGGCTGACCAGCGAGTGGCGCAAGCCCCGGAATTCACGCCGGGGTAAGCCAGGACTATAGCGGTGTCGCTGGCTGCTCGAGGTAGCGTTGGATGAGGTCGAGCGGTGCGCCGCCACAGGATGCGGCGAAGTAAGAAGGCGACCACAGTACATTGTTCCAGTAGCCCTTGGTGATGCGAGGCAACTGGGGTCGTAGAACGTAGCTGGAAACGCCCTTTAAGGAGTTGACCAGGGATGAGACGGACACTTTCGGGGGATAGTTCACCAGCAAGTGTATGGGATTGCCCTCCCCGTCCATCTGCGCCAACCCCGCCGCAAAGTCGGTGCAGACCTTGGAGAAGATAGGTCGGAATTTCTCAATCGCCTCGCCGTCGAGCATACAGCGGCGGTATTTGGTGACGAAGACCAGATGGACATGCATTGCAAAGACGCAGTGTTTACCGTGCCGAATTTCCTTGAAGTGCGACATAGACCAAATCATAATGGCAGCATGGAACGTAGGCAAGCGTTCCAATTCGAGTTGCTGCCGATAGGGGATCATCGTGTAGCCGGGAGTGCGTCTCCACTCCGTCCACGGGTAAACCAGCCATTCGCGCTGGCTGCGAACGAAGTTTTCCTCGAACTTCGGATCAGTGATCTTCAGGCATTGGCCGGAAGGCTAAACCGCCAGGTCTGGGAGGCCGGGAGCGCAAACGACCCGGTCTGCAGCCAGCGCAGGGCGAGCGGAAGATGGTAGGCCATCGTGTCAGACCCGCTGGGGAATGAGGTGAACAAGTCCAGCGCGAACACCACGTAGGAGCAGGCAACCACGGCGGCTGCAATCACCAGGTAAGTCGGAAGCGGCGACCGAATGCCGGCGGAACGCGCCAAGGGCGGCTGGGGCGTGTGCCGAACGAACCAGCCCACCGAGCCCGCGAGCACGATCGCTTGTAGGGCAGCCCCCATGGGTACGGTAACCCGTCCGAGTAGACCGGCGATCTGCAAGGCGGCCAGCAGTTGCACGGGAAGAAGTTGGATCGTCTGCCAGAGAACCAGGCCCGCGAGCACGCGCAGGATTCTCCGGCGGGGAAGCGCGATCTGACGACACCCCAGGCAGGCTGAACAGCCCGAGGCCAGGAAGAACAATACCGCCGCCAGATGTACAGCCAGATGCACGGGCTAAGCTTTCGTAAGAAATTTGGTCACGAGCTGTTTGAAAGAGGCGAGAAAAGATCGGACCGCAAAGCTGTGCATCAGCCAGGCGAAGAAACTCGCGTAGACTGCAAAAAGCCAGAAGCCGAGACTCTTCTTAGTAAGGATCTTCCGTTTGACCTCCAGGACGAAGTAATATACACCGCCTTTGTCCTGCATGGGCGAGGTCGAACTTGCCGAGGAAGCCGTATTTCACGAACCGAGGGGGAGCGTTGCGGCCACGCGGGCTTGGTAGCAGTCCTCACACACTCCCCGCATGCAGCGCGTTCGTCGCGCCTTGCTCCGGATACTCTGTGGAGCGCAACCACCACTCAATCACCAGCGTATTGATCGAGAACCCGATCCAGAACGCCCACCCGAAGAACTGTCGGGGCGCGAGGTGGGTCAGACGGCTGGTGGCAAAGAACACGCCCATCACCGGCCGCGTGGTGGCGATGCCCAGCAATATCACGATGGCCCGCAGCGTCCATCGCCGCTGCAAGCGCGCTTCGCCGCGTCGCATGTACTGGTAGGCGCGAAACAACGAGAACAGAAAGAGAGTGTTGAAGACCAGCACGGCGGAGCGCTCTACCCATCCGCCGAAGGCATCGACGCTCATCGCATACGCAGTGAGCCCGACCGTGCCCCCAAACGGCAACAGCAACCGCCCAGGCCATCCCGTGCCGGCGGAACTGCGGAACACGACGAATGGCGCCAGGCCCACAAAGATCAGGGCCGGAAGAATATGCGCCAGCGTAAGCGCCGCGTGTGCTGCGAAGAACGCATCCAGCGCGGCCAACTGCGGCGGCAGGTTCCGGGGCGGGGAAGCCAGCGCATACAACCGCCGCCCCACCACTGCGACCGCAATGGCGATGCATGCCCAGAACGCCGCCAGCAACCAGGGCGACCGGGCGCGTCCGCCTGGGAAACCGCCAACTCCCGTTCTGTCCCCGGAATGGGCTGGCATCTCTGCCTTCTTCTCGCGGCCTACAGGAGCATTCTATTATTTAATTTTACATAATGTAAAGTTAATATGTTTCGGCTACTATCGCAGCGTGGCGCGCCCAAAAGCTGCTCCCTGCAAGCGGCCGTACTCGCTCGGCAAACGACTCGAACGGTCCGATCAAAAGCGGACCCGAATCCTCGCCGTCGCCCGGGCGCATCTGGAGTCCAATGGCTTCCTGAATCTCACCCTGGATGCGCTCGCTCGCGAAAGCGGCGTCACTCGCCAGACCCTTCACAACCTGTTCGGCACCAAGGCCGGGCTGCTTGAAGCGCTCTTCGATCAACTCGCGTTAGCGGGAGGTATGGACCGAATGCGGGTGGTGATGCAAACGATCGACGCCGACGCCCTGCTGCCCGCATTCGTGAAGGTCTTCACCGACTTCTGGAGCAAGGACCGTCTGTTCATCCGCCGGATTCACGGCATCGCCGCCATCGATCCGGAACTCGGTGTCGCCGTCGAAGCCCGAAACCGCCGCCGGCAAATGGCCGCCGCCAGGGTCGTCGAGCGTCTAAGCAGGGGCAAGGGCGCGAGAACTGACACGAGAGCTGACTTAAAGCACGACGCAGCAAACCAAGTCCGGCAGGCTGCCGCTCTCTACGCCCTGACATCGTTTGAGTTCTTCGATGCCTTGGCGCAAAGCGTGGGCACGGTGCAGCATGCTGCCGATCTGGTCCTTGCGCTGGTAAAGAGCCAACTCGCGACCCGTTAGGATTGCACGCACCAAGGATCGAAAATGAAAATCCTGCGGGGTCGAATCCGCGGGCGTGGCCCGGGCTGTCGCGTTCCGTGCGAGAGCTGGGGATCTGTTCCATGTCGGCGATGCGGATCAATCAGGGGATCGGTGAAGCCACAGATCAGGTGAGCAAGCCCAGCCAGATGAAAAACCCGCCCGCAGGGCGGTCACAGTTCGAGCGAGCCCCGCGGGCATGCGCGTGTCGGGGTTTTCGCGGGGGGTCCTACACCTGTTCTGGAACGAAATTCCAGGCGGCCAAAAACGGCTCAACCCACCGACAACGGGCTGCTCTACCAGGCCATGGCTGTTTTTCTTCAGCCGTTTGCAGGGGGTTTGCGCCGGTCTCTGGCGATCATGGCCGTCCGCCCCGGGGCCAGGTTGTACGGCCCGTTGTCGGATAAAGCCTTGAGGGTGTCTCGTCCAAGTCCGCTCGGGCGGGAATTTTTTCCGCGTCACGCTCAACCCCGGCTCAGGCCTCCGGTGATGATGCCATCGTCTCGGCGTACGATCCCAGGGCCTGAGCAGTTTTCGACAATCCCCCGCCGAAGCCTTCCTTGACCAGTTTCAAGATGGTTCCGCGGTTTTGGACGATCAGCTTCAGCCAGGCCCGTTTGCCCAGCATGGGGAAATAGATTCCGCGGAAGCACAGCCGCGCGAGGAATATGTTGATGCGATTGCCCAGCGGCTTGTCCGCAATCGAGTCGACTGCCTTGGCGAGTGCATCCGGACTGTACGAGTTGGACCATCCGTAATTCACCTCGGCATGGGCTTCCGGAATCGTCATCTTGAGCGGCGTGTGCGCCATCGCAAACGGAATGAACTCCTGCCAGTGCTTGGCGCGTGTCAGACGTCCGGCGGTCTCCAGTCGCTTGTACAGCGGGGTTGCCGGCAACGGAGTCAGCAAGCCGAAGATGGGCAGCCCCGGGGGCCAGGTGCGAACCTGTTCGAGCGTGCGCTCGGCCACGCCCGGCGTGTCATTGTCCATGCCGAAGATGAACGACGTGATCGCATACACGTCGCGCTGCGCCAGTCGTTCCAGCACGGCCGCATACTCGCTCGGCTTGTTGAAGCCTTTGTTCATGTCTTTCAGGTTGGTCGGGTCAATGGACTCCATCCCGATGAAAACCCACTTGCCCCCCGAGGCGGCAATCAGGTCCACCAGTTCTTCGTCGCGCAAGAGGTTTGCGCTGATCTGCGCCACCCAGTGGACCTGCGCGCCGGCTGCAATGATGTCGCGCAGAAGCGACTTGGTACGCTTCACGTTAATCGCGAAATTGTCATCAATAAAGAAAACCGCGATCTGGCCGCCCTCGCTCTTCGCGCGCGCCTTTAAACGCAACAGTTCGTTCACAACACTTTCATTGGGGCGAAAGCGGATCGAATCGCCGAAAAACCCGGTCACCGTGCAGAATTCGCAGCCGTACGGGCAACCCCGGCCCGACTCAACCGGAACGATGCGAAACGTCCCCCAGCCGGCGCCTATCTGCTTGAGCAACGGATGCATCATCTTGGGAATCAGGTTGAACTGGTCGAGGTCGAGCACATCCCATGGAATCGATGGATAGTCTTGCAGCGCGGGCTTGCGTTCCTTGCCCGACGCGTCCAGCGGCTCGTAGATGTCTTTCAGTTTGCCGCGCACCGCGTCTTTCACGATCAGCGGCCAGGTCTCATCCGCCTCGCCGAGAGCCACCGCGTCGGCATGACGCGGCCCGCCATCGCGGCCGAGCGCCTCGTCGGCCAGCTCCGTGACGTGCGGCCCGCCCATCACCACCGGCACTCCCGCGGCGCGCACAGCGTCGGCCATTCGGTAGGCCTTGGCGATCATGCGTGTCATCGCGCCGATGCCCACCAGTCCGATCTTTTCTTGTTGCACGTACCGTGCGATGCCCGCTTCATCCATAGGCTGAGCGTTGCCATCGATCAACAGAACTTCGTGGCCGGCGGGCGTGAGCGCCTGGAGAAGAAACATCCAGAGGTGTGGCATGAAATTGCGGGTCACACCATTATCAGGGTTGTAAAGCAGGATTCTCATCGCGTCCTTCTCCGTTCTTCGAATCGCTGGTGGATGCGTGCACAACCGAAGGAGGAGACCCGAGCTGTGTCGAAACTGGCGGCTTCCCCGTGAGCGGCTTAGGCAGGATTTTCGTTGCCTACCCAGTTGCCGGGATTGTACACCTTCCACCGCGTATGTGTACGCTAGCAGACACTCAGGGGGTAGGCTTTTTTCGGGCTCGAGGATCGAGGGAGTCGTCCGGGCGGCGTCTGGAGCCGCTAGTCGTATTTTTCGTACAAAATCGACTTACGATCCCAGCCCAGGCTCTTCAGCAGATCGCGGTTGGCGCTGACCATCTTGTCGAGCCCGCAAATGTAGGCATGCATGTCGGTGCGGCCTTTGGCGGAACCGGCGACGTGCTCCTGCACGTACCCGCGCAGACCCCTCCAGTCCTCACCGCCGCGGCTCAGGGTCGGCAGGTATTCAAAGTTCGTATGCTCGGTGGCCAAGCGGACGAACTCGTTGTGGTAATAGATGTCCTTTTCATGGCGGCTCCCGAACAGCAGCCGGAAATGTTTGTTCTGATGCCGCGACGGGTCGGCGAACAGCCAGTGCAGCATCGAGCGAAAGGGTGCGATCCCGGTGCCGGTCGCGATGAAGATGGTGTCGCGCAGCGGAGGACGCAGAATGAAATTGCCAAACGGCCCCTGCACGGAAATTTCAGCGCCCGCCTGGAGATCGCAAAGGTGGTTCGACATGAAACCGTCCTGCACGCGATTCAGGCAGAGCGCGAACCGTTTCCCATCCGGCGGTGACGCGATCGAGTACGCGCGCGTGAGTTCTTCGCCGTCCGGCTTGATCTGCGTGAGGGAGAGCCATTGCCCGGGAACGAAGGCGAACTTGGCTTCGCCCTCCACGGCAAATTCCAGGTGCTTGGTAAGCGCCGACAGGTCAGTGCTGCGGGTCAGGCGGGCAGTGAGCGTCTGAAAAGCCATCGGTTATTTAGATGAGGGGAACAGATGAGTGGACGCGATTCGGGCGGGAAATGCGAAATCGCTGTTCCACCTGGAACATTCTGCATCGCTGCAAGTTCATCCTTAGCTCATCGATGATCTACGAAAAGTGCGTGGGATGGGGGCGGGACTTTGGGGAGGTTTGGAGAGTTGGCCTGGCACACCTGGCGTGTGATTTTGCTCACATGGTGGCGGATTGTGGGCAGAGAAACCCAATGTTCCGGGTGCGGACCGACCAGGGGCTTGCGATAAGAGTTGCCGCCGGCGGGTATTGCCGGGTGAGCCGAGGGTTGACATGGGAGACAAGGGACGGTTCGACTGTGTTCGGCTGGCGCCTCACCTCGCTCGGGCTGGCGGTAGTTTGGCGAGGACGGTGTGCGAAGGACTGCTCAGGCTGACGCCGCGGCAGAAGCCGCTGCGGCTGCACAGGCGAGGGCGCCTGTGGCTTGGTGGTTCGGGGCGATTGCCCTGGTTGCGCCGGACGGGGGGAGGGCCGCCTCCTCCATATACTTCTACACCGCTCGAGCAAGCGACGCACCCGCGTCGGAACCCCATCGCCTAAAGCCCGGTAGCGAGGGCCAGGGTTTCCTATTCGACCGTCACCGACTTCGCAAGGTTTCTGGGCTGATCTACGTCGCATCCCCTTCGCACAGCAATGTGGTAGGCCAGCATCTGCAAGGGGACGATCTCGAGGATGGGTGCGAGCTCTTCGGGCGCGGGGGGGATGTAGATGACGTGGTCCGCGGCCTCTTTGATTTCCTCGTCGCCTTCGGTGGCGAGCGCGATGACCTGTCCGGAACGCGCCTTCACCTCTTTCAGGTTCGACATGGTCTTCTCATAGCGCACCACCGAGAGGGGATCGTTCGGATCGCGGGTGGCGATGATGACGACCGGAAGGTTTTCGTCGATGAGGGCGTTGGGACCGTGTTTCATTTCGCCGGCGGGATAGCCCTCGGCGTGGATGTAGGAGACTTCCTTCAGCTTCAACGCGCCTTCGAGCGCAATAGGGTAGTGGATCCCGCGGCCCAGAAAAAGAAAATCCTGCGCGCGCGAGTAAGTCCTGGCCAGTTCTTCCACGGCCTCGTCGTGCGTGAGGATCTGCTCGAGCTTGCCGGGCAGGCGGGTGAGGTCGAAGACCTCGCTCTTGGCTTGCTGAGGCGTGATCGTGCCGCGTACTTGCGCAAGGTAGAGGGCGAGTAAATAGAGAGCGGTGAGTTGTGCTGTGAAAGCCTTGGTGGAAGCGACGCCGATCTCGGGGCCGGCGTGGGTGTAGACCGTGCCGGCGGCTTCGCGGGTCACCATCGAGCCCACGACATTGCAGATGGCAAGTGTCTTCGAGCCCTTGGCCTTGGCTTCCCGCTGTGCAGCGATGGTGTCGGCGGTCTCGCCAGATTGCGTGATCAGCAGCGTGATCGTGTCGGGCGCGATGATGGGATCGCGATAGCGCCACTCGCTGGCGTAGTCGACCTCTACCGGAATGCGGGCGAGACTCTCGATCATGAATTTGCCGGCTTGCCCGGCGTGCCAGCTGGTACCGCAGGCGGCAATGTTGATCTTCTTGGCGGCGCGGAATTCTCGCTCGCTGATCTCCATCTCCTCGAGGAAGATGTGGCCGGTGTCCTGGGAGACGCGGCCGAGGGTGGTGTCGCGTACGGCGCGGGGCTGCTCGTAGATTTCCTTGAGCATGAAATGCTTGAAGCCGCCCTTTTCGGCCATGATCGGGTCCCAGGTAACGTGCTGGACTTGGCGGGTGACCGGCTTGCCATCAAAGTCGGTGAGCTGCACGCCTTCAGGCGTGATGACGGCGATGTCGCCGTCGCCGAGGAAGAAGAGGTCGCGCGTGTGGTAGAGGATGGCGGGCACATCTGAGGCGACGAAGTACTCGTCCTTGCCCAGTCCGATGACAGCGGGCGGGCCGTTGCGGGCGGCGACGATCTTGTTTGGCTCGTCAATCGCGATGACGCTTAACGCGAATACGCCGGTCAGTTCCTTGACGGCTTTGCGGACAGCTTCTTCAAGAGACGGCCGGTGCCCGTTGCCGGTTTTCAGAAAATATTTCTCGACCAGGTGGGCGATGATTTCAGTGTCGGTCTCGGTGGTGAACTTGTGGCCTTCTTCGATGAGCTTCTTCTTCAGCGAGAGATAATTTTCGACAATGCCGTTATGAACGACGACGATCCTGCCGGTGCAGTCGCGGTGGGGGTGGGCGTTCTCTTCGCTGGGGCGGCCGTGGGTAGCCCAGCGGGTGTGGCCGATGCCGTAGGTGCCGGCAAGCGGCTTGAGACGAATTACCTCTTCGAGGTTGCGCAGCTTGCCCTCGGCGCGACGGATCTGCAGGCCTTCGCCATTGCCGGCAACCGCGATTCCGGCCGAGTCATAGCCACGATATTCGAGGCGCCTGAGGCCGTCGATGATGACGGGCACGACCTGCTTTTTCCCAACGTATCCGACAATGCCACACATGAAAGAAAGCTCCTTGGTCTCAGCCCGGAGGTAAGCTGCGTCTTACAAAAAGGGAGTCGGGCTCGCGCCGGGCAAGCGCGGTTTGTCGATCGGGGAAGTCAGTCTTCGAGGCTGTAACGGTATTCCTCAATCACCGGGTTAGTGAGGACCTCGCGAGCGATGCGCTCGACTTCCGACTGTGCGTCTGACTTGCTCAGATCGCTATCGAGAGTGAGCTCGAAGTACTTGCCTTGGCGGACGTCCCCCAGCCCCTTGTAGCCCATCTTCTTGAGTGCGCCCTGAATGGTCTTGCCCTGCGGATCCAGGACACTTTTTTTGAGCGAAACGTAGACGTAGGCTTTCATCGGCAACTTCATTATACGTCAGCTCCTCGAAGGGCCTGAGGGGGTTGTCAGTTGGGAAGCGGGATGCTGCCGGTATTTCGGCACATCGGGACAAGCTGAAAATTCAGCTGGATTCGAGCGCCTGAATCCTGCGATCTAATTCAGACAACGCATCTTGCAGCATTTGGCGATGGCGGGGGTCGGAGGCGGAATCGAGCCGGCGAAGGACACTTTTCCTGGTCAAGCGCACTCCGTCGAGCGTGCGCTGGCGGGCAGCCTGTTCGGAAGTGAGGCGGGTTTTCGGTTCGCGGATGGTTTCCCCAGCCTCGGCCTGCTGCGCTTCCACGGATTTGCTCTCCCAACCGCGAGCCATTGGGAAAGTATACGAGACCCGGGGTGGTGGGTTGCAGATCTCAACCTGTTGGGACGAAATGACCAGATTGCCGTGAGGAATGCACCTCCATCGTGGGCACCGGAGTCCATAATAGGCGGTCATTCAAGGGGGACCGCGGCGGCCAACGATCGTCTGGACCGGAAAGATCCTGTAATTTTAGTCTTCCCGGATAGCCAGCGATCGCGCCATGATCGCGCGCGGCTGAGTTGCCTTAGAGCTTGGGAGGCGTGGTCTGCGAGAGGGCGCAGGCGTGCAGTGGTATGCAGTCTGAGTCCGAGAACTTCCCCGATCCCCAAGGCGAGCTTCGAGGCTACCACGGCCTGCTGGATATGCTAATGGTCCGGCATTACGGTCTGCCGGAGCTGTTCGACGAGATGGCGCAGCGACTGCAGAAGGTCGCCGATTTCCAGCTTCTGAATTTTTCTCTGCACGATCAACAGCACAAACGTGATGCGACTGTACCTGTGGGCGGGCGAATCTCGGGTTGAACTCCCGCAGGAGGTGCCGGTGCAAGATTCCGCGAGCGGGTGGGTACCACGATCGGGGGAGGGGCCTTCCCAACCTTCGGCGGGTGCCTCACTCCGGTTCGGATGCCAGAGTGCGGGACGAAAACCGGAGATCGCGAGCACGGCGGCATTTCTGGCCGAAGGCGGATTGCCGATGGCCGGCCCATCACTACCGGTGGGTGGTCTGGTCCCCAAGTTGTTTGAGCTTCGACTGGGCGCTCTCCTGGATTGCCTTCCTGCGCTGCTCGGTGTCGCGATTGTCCCTGGCGAGAAGCTCCAGAGCTCTTTTTGCATGGGTCCGCGCAAGCTCTTTCTGCCCGTCGGCCAGGTAAGCGTCCGACAGGCTGTCATATACGTTTGGTGAATCGGGATAGGCCGTGACATTGAGTTGCATGATCGCGATCGCGCCTTTGCCGTCTCCGAGTCGCAGATGCTCGTATCCCAGCAAGTTCACAAGGAACTCCGGGAAAATGTTTGCTCCCGGATCCTGTTCACGAGCGTCCGCCAGCATTTTGGCCGCATTTCCCGCACCGCCCGGTTGATCGATCTGTTCCAAAGCCCGGACTTGTGCGGGAGGGAGCCGAGAGCCGTTGGTCGATGGCACCTCATCTGGCTTTCCGCCGAGAGCAGCCTGGAACCAGCGCGCGATCAGGTTCGGCAGCTCGGGGTGCGGCGTGAACATTGCTGCGCCGTGCCCTCCGGTCGAATATCGCTGGAAACGGCTGGCGGAGTTGGGAGAAATGCTGAACAACCACTGCATGACCTCGGTGAGATCCCCAAACTCATCGTCATCGGCCGCCGCTGTGAACAACGGCAGGCGGTTTGTCGCCTGCAAGAACAGGCGTCCATCCCGGTTGGTTTCTCCCGAGAGCAGCATCAGAGCCTTCAGTTCTGCGTGCCGCCGCGCTAACTGGACGGAGTTATTGACTCCGCAACTGGCGCCGCCGGCGCCGATCATGTCGTGCTGGACGCCTGGCTGGGACAAGAGATATCGAAAAGCGATATCGATGTCACCGGGCCAGGTTTCGGTGACGATTCTCTGCTCGTCGTCGGGCGGTAGCTTTTCGAAGCGTGGGCCGCCGCTTTCTCCGAAACCGCGATAGTCGACGGTGAGCACATGGATGCCAACCGAATTCATCGCCTGAGCGAGCACATCCCATGATTTGCGCTGCTGGTTGCATTGATGGAGTAGCAGGACTCCAGGCCCGGATCGAGCGGCGGCAAAATAGGAGGCCTTGAGGACCGTGCCGTCTGAGGCTGTCAGGTTCACGATCCGTGGTTGCAAGGTCGACTGGGCCGAGCAGGCTGCCGCAAGAAGAATGGAAACCAGAATGGGCCGAGCGAGTTTTGCAGCTGACATAGAATCGCCTCCGAGCGGACGGCTGAAAAGATTAGCGCGTTCCTGGCGTATTGGGAACGGGTCGACGGACACCATGCGTCACGGTCTGAACCTGCGAGAGTGGAATCTGCAGGTGAACTTCATGTTCGGGAACTGCTGAGTTACTGCAGAGAAGCATGGGGGGCGCGGGGCTGCTGCGTTCCGAGGGCAAACCCCGTGCCCGAAGCGTGGTGGCCCAGCCGCAAGAAGCGCGGAGTTACGACCTTACTTGGACGCTTCGTGAACCAGGATGTTACCCCGGAAGGAATGAAGTTCGAAGGCGGCGGAGGCTTGCCGCAACAGCGAATTCGACGCGCCGGGAGCGAAGCCGGTGGCCATGACCGGGGGGGCCGGCAGGATCTGATTATCAACTTTGCCCTTTACGGATCGGGCTTTGAAGTGGGTGAAGCGCGGGGATATAACCGCGACGTCGATGTTGCCTGTTCCCGTCACCAGCTTGTAGAAGCCCATGCCGGGATTTCCGGAATACCTGATGCGGCCGGTGCCGGAATGGACTTCGACCATTGGACCGGATACGTCCTGCAAAACAACATCACCGCTGGCGGTGGTTACGTCGACGTGACCCTCGGTCACCTGTCGAAGGGAGATCGGTCCGCTCAGAGTTTTCACGTGAACGTGAGCGTTGCGGATCAAGTGCGCATCGACAGAGGCGGTGGTGCCTTCGAAGATGAGATCCCCTTCGAGGTTCTCGGCCGAGAGCGACCCGGCGGCAGTACTCAGGATGACGCAGGCGTCGGCCGGGACCAGCACCTGGTAGTCGACGTTGTCCGCCTTGGCGCCGGAGGAAATCTGCGAGCCTGTGGTCAGTTCAATACGGCTCTCGCTTTGCTGGGCCTGAATCTGGACGGCATCGGAGTGGGTGACGGTCGCGACCACGCGATTCTCGGAGGACGGGGTCACGGTGATGCGGCCATATTGATTGCGGATCGAGATGACGGGCTTGACGCTCACGGTGTAGGCCAGCACTTCGCGCTTGATCTGCGCGGAAGACGCCACGCAGGCGGCCAGAATCAGAAGGGTAAGGGGTGCGAGGCGCGCAGCATTTCTCATGACCATTCTCCGTCCGGTACCTATGATGATGCCAGAAATCCAGGCAAGATGACAGACCGATGCTTAAAAACGTAGGATGCGCCAGTTTCCGCGGCGGGTTGCTCTGGGAGCGGGCTAGAGGCCGAACAATTCGCGAAGGCGCTTGGTTTGGGCGCGGCTGACAGGGATCTCGGTTTGTTTCTTGTCGTCCATGCGGAGCTGGTAGGAGCTCTTGAACCAGGGGACGACCTCCTTGATGCGGTTGATGTTGACCAGAAACGAACGGTGCGCGCGCCAAAAATGATGGGGGTCGAGGCTGTCGAGCAGTTCTTCGAGAGTGCGGCAGTTGGACTGTCCCTCGGCGCCGTTGATCCCGGCAGTCACCACGCTGATGACGCCGTCTTCAATGGAGGCGTAACAAATGTCTTTTTGATCCACCAGAAAGAGGCGGCCTGCGGACTTGATGAGAACCTTGGAGGTCTGCGGCGGCTTCTGCGACTCGAGCATACGGACCAGGGTCTCGAGTTTGTCGGAAGGCGAGTTGCCAGCCTCCATTTTTGCGCGAGCTCGCTGGATGGACTGCGCGACCCGCTTTTTGTCGAAAGGCTTCAGCAGGTAATCGACAGCATTGACTTCGAAGGCCTTGACCGCATACTGGTCGAAGGCGGTGGCGAAGACGATCTTGGGAAGGGGGACTTTCTTGTCGAGCAGTTTCTTGATGACGCCGAAACCGTCGAGGCCGGGCATCTGCACGTCCAGGAACACCAGGTCAGGAGTATGTTCGCGGATCAGGTGAACGGCTTCGAGGCCATTCTTGCCCTGCGCGACAACGTTGACGTCGTCCACGCCCTTTAACAGGTAGGCGAGTTCGTCACGGGCTAACTGCTCGTCGTCAACGATGACCGCAGACAAGGACATGGCAGCTCCCAGGAGATAGCGTTGTGAGAAGTATAGTGGGCGGTTTTGGTGGGGGTCAACGACAGGGGGGATAGGAGGTAGAGCGATCCAAGTCTGTCCCCCGTAGTAACTAACTAGTAAAATCTGGGCGGGACGGGCCTTCCCTGGGCGGGCCGGAGCCTGGTGCGCGGGGGGGGCGCATGGCGCTGTGGGCGCGGAATGTGGGGCGAGGGCCGGCTAAGACATCAAACCTTGGATTCACGAACCTTCCGGGATGCGAATTCGACGGATCAGTCGCTGGAACTTAGGCTCACCACGAAGGCTATCAAAGGCCGGGTCCACTCCCAAACGCACAACCCAACCGACATGCTCGTCAGCTGCTTTCTGCAGCATCGAGATGGCTTTTTCTCGCTCGCCCAAAGAGAGATAAATCAGCGACAAGTCAAACGGGGAGACAAAACTCGTCGCCGAGAGGTCTTGCACCTTACCTAAGACTTGGACCGCCTTCGCTCTCCGTCCGGAGGACGCATACGCCTGCGCTAAGTCGGATAACACGACTCCATTGTCCCCGGTTAGTGTTCTCGCCTGCGCAAATTGTCCAATCGCTTTGTCTTGCTCTCCGGTTCTCAGGTAAACCGTCCCTAGGTCGAGCAAAGCCGGAGCATAACCCACATCCATTTCCAGCGTTCTTGTGTATTGCTGCTTGGCTTGGTCGTACTGTCGCCCCTCGTAGTAGATCCAACCCACGACATCATTGACGATCAACGACAAGGGATCAAGTTCTTGGGCGCGTTTGATCTCCACAAGAGCTTCTGCGTGACGGCCGGAAGTCACCAATAAAATGCAGTAAAAGTGGTGGGCGGAGGCATAGTTCGGGTTGAGTGCGATGGCCTTGCGGAATCTTTTTTCGGCTGCTGCCCAATCCCACTCGTACAGCAGGGTGACATACGCCAGCGAGGTATGAGCCTCGGCAAGCTGCTCGTCCAGTTCCAGCGCCTTCCGAGCTGCCGCCTGGGCCTTCGGGTAGGTCTCCGCCGGTGGCGCAAAACCCCAGTTGGCGAGCATGATGTAAGAATCGGCCAGGCCGGCATACGCCAGCGCGTAGTTCGGGTCCTGATCGATTGCCTTCTGGAAGTATTCGATCCCCTTGCGCAGACCTGCTTCCGTCCTCTTGTTCCAGTAATATCGGCCGCGCAAGTAATCTTCGTGGGCCATCGGTGGAACCGGGTGCGGACTCGCCAGTGCGTCCTTTTGCTCCTGGGCGAAATGGCCGATCTGTTGCGCAATATTGAGGGCCAGTTCGCCCTCCAGTTGCAGCACGTCGCTCACGTCGCGGTCGTAGCTCTGAGCCCAAAGGTGCTGATCGGTCGCCGCATCGATCAACTGTGCCCGGATCCGCACCCGGCCCCCCACGCGTTCCACCGTGCCTTCCACGATGGCATCCACATGCAGCTCCCTGCCGATTTGAGGAGCTCCCTTATGCCCACCCTTGTAGGGAATGACCGAAGTTCGGGAGATGACGCGCAGGCCTCCGATCTTTGCCAGCTCCGTGATCAGCTCGTCGGTGAGACCGTCAGAAAAATATTCTTGCGCTGCATCGGCTGAGAGGTTCGCCAACGGTAAGACCGCAATCGACTGGATCGCAGGGCTGAGTTTCGGAGATACACGTTCGTGCCGCGCATATCGCAGACTGAGCGCGACCAAAACTAGAGCACCGGCCGCTCCCAGGAGCATCCAAATGCGTCGCCACGGTAGAAGTTTTCCTCGTAGTTCTTTGCAGGCCGGTGAGCTCACTATTGCGGGCCTTTCGCGCTCCTCGGAAGCTCCTTCAATCGCGCCAATGAAGCGGTAGCCGCGCTTGGGCACAGTCTCCAGAAGGTGAGGATGCTCCGCGTCATCCTCCAGCACCGCGCGAATGTGCCGGATGGCGAAGTTCAGACCTTGTTCATAATCTACGAATGTCTCCGATCCCCAGACTTGTTGGGCCAGGTCCTGCCGAGTGACCATCTCTCCGGCACGGCTTACCAGGACCACCAATACCTTTGCGGGCTGAGGCTGGAGCTTTAAGGAAGTCCCGTTGCGACGCAGTTCTCCCGTGCTCAGATCAAGCTGGAAGCTGCCAAAACGCTCGCGGGTCGAGGAACCAGACGGGGTCGCCATGCGCCTCCCCAAGCGGGGCCGGAACATCCTTGCCGGGATTATACCGGAAATATCCGTCCAAACCTTTACGCAAGTGCGGGTTAGCGTCCTCACAAGAAATTCAGATAACCCTCAGCTTGTGCAAATTGACCCTTGTCAGCTCCTACTGCATAAGTACCCACCACCAACCGTGTTCTGCGACCAGCAGGCGCATCGAAGCGGAACAGCGGCGTCCCAGTGAACAGCGGCCCTTCGTGGCCTTAGTCTTGGAGCAACCGGGGGAGAACATGCGATTCCCGAGCACCAACAAAGCGGGTTCAATTTTGGGGCGATGATAGTTCTCGTCGGGGCGACGGCAGGCCAAAACAAGCACTGCACGGCAGCTGGCGGGATGCTGATGACCAACCTGGGTGCGTTCGACCCAGCGCCAACTCAGCACCCGCCTGGCGGCGCAGACATCGTCCTGACGTACGGAGGCAGCTTTTCGCGAGGAGGAGAAGATGCGATCGACATATAACCAACTACCAAAGGAGGATTCTATGAAGCAGTGTTGATGACGAACATTGGGGCCATCGAGGGCGTGACCAATCTGGGACCCGTCTCCGGCGATCTCCAGGGATCGATCGCTGCAACCATCAAGGGTCAGGACAGTGAAGGCAACTATCTGGTCCAGCACTACTGGGTCGATAGCGCTGGTGAAACGATCCTGCTTAAGCAGGCCGTTTTGAAACCTGTCGCGACCAGTGACCCGAACGTGGTGGCCGTGCTCTGGGGAAACTACTCATCCGACATCTTGGGCGGAACCGGCAAGTTCACGAACGCCACCGGCAAGATCGACTATTTCGGAATTGCCGACTTCAAAGAGAGGACTTTGGTGCTGCGGTACAGAGGAAAGGTCTGCCACTGAAGAAGCCCGCGAGGACTTGTGGGGCAGCGGCCACACCGGTGACCCGATCCGGTGCAAAAACAACGTATTGAACAACGGGGTTTAGCCGGCGAATCGCTCAGTTTCGGGCAGGTCGTTCTCAGTAAGTTTGATGCATGAGCCAATTTGCCAGGGAATTCCGCTGTTAGTAAGTGAAACAGCCGGGCATGTACGCCGTCGTGACTTATCCGACGCACCTCAAGGGAGGGACGGGCAAGTACACCGGGGCGACTGGAGATTTCAACAGCATCGGGGAAGCCGACCTGTCAACGGGCACATCGTGGTGCGCTGCTCAGGAAAGATTTTGTTTGGCGGGCGGGGACTAAAGGGAGTTACTGGGAACGGGGAGGTCATATGCCTTCCCGAATTTTTCCGAAAGCCCAGGCGGCCAGCAGATCACCAGCACGCACACGGAGGGCTGTATGAAAAAACAAATATGGAAGGTTGTGACATTTCTTGCAGCACTCGTGGCAGCGTCAAGCGCAGCAGCCCAGACAAACCATGGTGAGATCCCCTTCGCGTTCAGTGCTGCAAATCTTGCTCAAGAGCGGGCAGAATCATTGCGCATCGTGTAGCGTTCCGCTATCCCGGGCCATCCTAATCGAGAGTGCGAAACTTGGGCGCATTGCCACGCACAGTCCCGAGGCTGAGGCCCTGCGGGCCGCTACCCAATGCCGACAAATTGCCGCACGCAAGGCGTGGCAGTCAGCGGACAAACCAGACTGGCTCAGTGAGCAATTCTATTCACAGAGGATTCAGCCCAAACTCGCCAAACTTAGCAATTCAGCCATAGCCTCCGCCCTGCTGTATCCAAACCCTGCGCAACCGACATTCGCGCAGGCCGACGTCGCCCGCATCCACGGCATTGGCGGGTGCTGGGAAGGCCGTGAGTTCTTCACCGGGTGTGCGCAGCGAGCACAACTAGATTGTGGGCCGGTTACCAGATCTGCGGCCTCTGCAAGGGCTGGGCACCCTTCGACTGCACCAAGTTTCTCAGTCCTTGTTGCAGCCCGTGCGGGCGCTTGGACGAGGCAACCTCTGGATTTCAAGCGATGGCGATGGGCCGGGGCGACCCGCCCAGGCCCCATCTGACGAAGCGCACCGCTTCCACAAACGGAACAAAGGTCCCCATGTTGAGGTCGTACGGGTTGCTGAAGCTGCTGATCAACCCCGTCGTGCCTGCACCATTGCCGCCCAGCAGGATCGCTTTACTGCATTGTTGCGGAGGCGAAGCATGAAGTTGGAGGGCCTTGTCGCCATTCAGTGTTGTCAAGCCGGCGATCAGGAGTAACACGACCGCGCCCCGTTTCAGATTGCTCTTCGTCATGTGCTTTGCCTCCACCCGAAGGGAATTTCCTTTCAAACGACCTCTCCGCCCCTTACTTCCCGCCCGCAAAACAAATCTTTCCCGAGTAGCGCACCACGATCTGCCCACTCACCAGGTCGGCTTCCCCGATGCTGTTGAAATCTCCAGTCGCTCCGGCGTACTTGCCCGTCCCGCCTTTGAGGTGCACCGGATAGGTGACGATGGCGTACAGACCCGGAGCGACTTGTGTAGTGGTAGCAGCTGCTTCGCTGAAGGCAAGGGTATCCCCTGATTCGGTCACCCAGTGATGCTGTACATGAAGAATCAGCGTATTTCCCGAGCCTTCGGTGCTCAGAATGGTTGCGCCCACCGCGCCTTTCAAGTCTCCTGTCGCCGTACCCATGGTGGTCGCGGGGTCGACCGCACCCAGGTTGGTCATCAGCATCCCGCCCGCTGCCGTGCAGTGCTTGTTTTGGCCTGCCGCCAACCCGGCCACAAGGACCATCATCGCCATAACCGAAACCGTCTTAGTCGTCCTTACAAAGCGCATGTTCTCCTCCAGTTACTTCAGAGGCCTTGAAGGCCTACTGTTCACTTACTAAGAGCGGAATCCTCTGGCAGATTGGCTCACGCAGATTGAAGAATTTCTGTCTGCACTTGCCCAAGAACAAGGGATAATCGGGCAAAGCGCCGTGGTTTCAATATGTTGACTTTGGTCCAGATCGGGCATATCGTGTGCTCCAACCTGGCCGCTGCAGGCCTGTTTTTGGGGGACACGTGCAACGCGTTCCATCCAGCCCTGTCTCCGAACTGTTAGACAAGTGGCAAACAGGTGATCGGGAGGCGCTGCCCGCACTGGTACCACTGGTCTATGCCGACCTGCGCAAGTTGGCCCGCCGTTACCTGCAAAAAGAACGTCCCGAGCACACCTTGCAAAGCACCGCCCTGGTGCATGAGGCGTATCTGCGCTTTGCCAAGCGAGAAAAAGTCCGTTTTAAGAGCCGCACTCATTTTTTTGCTATTTCGGCCCAGTTGATGCGCCAGATCCTAGTGGACTACGCCCGCGAGCGCCGGGCGGCCAAGCGCGATGCGGGCCTCAAGCTGGTCCTGGATGATGCTCTCGCCCCGCGCCCTCTCCGGGAGATCAACCTTGTCTTGCTCGACGATGCGCTGCAAGAGCTCTCTCGTCTTGATCCACGGCAGGGCCAAATTGTCGAGCTGCGCTTCTTCGGGGGATTGTCCATTGAAGAGACTTCCCAGGTTCTGGGAGTCTCACCCGCCACCGTGAAGCGGGATTGGACGACCGCGCGCCTCTGGTTGCAAAAGCAGATAGGCCGGACGTGACAGCCATGACTCCGGAGCGCTGGCAGCAGATCAAGGTCGTGCTCTACGACGCCCTGGAGGTTCCGCCAGATCGCCGTTCTGAATTCCTTGCCCAAGCTTGCGCCGAGGACGATGCCTTGCGCCTGGAAGTGGAGTCGTTCCTTGCGTTAGGCGACCAAGACGCCCGTACCAGCTTTCTGGAATCGGCAGCAGAGCACAGCACCCTGTCGCCCGGAACCAGAATCCGGGACTATGAAGTCCAATCGCTGCTCGGTGTCGGCGGAATGGGAGAAGTCTACCGGGCGCACGATCCGCGTCTTCAACGCGACGTTGCGATCAAAGTTCTGCCCAGCATATTCGCCAGCGATCCGGACCGCCTGCGCCGCTTCGAGCAAGAGGCCCGGGCCGCGGCGGCATTGAACCATCCCAACATTCTGGCCATCTACGACCTGGGCACAACAGAGAAGGGCGCACCCTACGTCGTTTCGGAATTGCTCGAGGGCGAGACCCTCCGAGAATGCCTCCGGCGGGGACTTTTGCCCCTGCGCAAAGCCGTGGAGCTGACGTTGCAGATTACCGGCGGTCTTGCGGTCGCTCACGACAAGGGCATTATCCATCGTGACCTCAAGCCCGAAAATCTGTTCCTGACCCAAGACGGGCGTCTGAAGATCCTCGACTTTGGCCTGGCCAAGCTGGTTCGGAAGCTCGGCTCTTGTTCTTCCGATGCCCCGACCCTAGCACGGGAAACCGCCGCCGGAGTCGTGATGGGGACCGTGGGATACATGCCGCCCGAACAGGTGCGCGGATTGGCGGTCGACCAGCGCTCCGACATTTTCGCCGTGGGCGCGGTCGTGTACGAAATGCTTTCGGGTGTGCGCGCCTTCCACGGCGACACTGCAGCCGACACGATAAGCGCCATCCTGTGCCGCGACCCGGCGCCCTTGTCGGAGGCAAATCCGGCCGTCCCCCCGGCATTCGAGCGGGTAGTGCGGCGATGCCTGGAGAAAAACCCCAACGAGCGTTTTCACTCGGTGCGTGACGTTTCCTTCGCTCTTGAGGCGATCTCAGACCTGCCAGGGTCGCACGCAAGCGGGCGCGCCACAGTTCCTGAGAAAGCCCTCCCGCCCTCCCACCGCCGCTCTCTGTACGCCGCCGTGCTCGCTGCCTTGGCGCTCTCGATGGCGGCTGGATTCATGTACTACCGCGCGAAGATGAGAGCGTCCGCGCCGCAAGAATGGGAACAACTGACAAACTTCTCCGATTCTGTCGTCGCGCCGGCTTTGTCGCCGGACGGGCGCATGCTGACTTTCGTCCGCAGCCCCAACACCTTCATCGGCCGGGGCAATGTCTATCTCAAGCTCCTGCCTCAGGGGGAGCCGGTCCAGCTTACGCACGACGACAACATGAAAGCGAACCCAGCATTCTCCCCGGATGGTTCGCGCATTGCGTACAGCGTTGCACCCGCATGGGATACATGGGTCGTGCCGGTACTCGGCGGCCAGACGCGGTCGATGTTGCCCAACGCCTCCGGGCTTACTTGGTTTGACGATCGGCACGTTCTTTTCTCCGAGATAAAGAGCGGTATCCACATGGCCGTCGTAACCGCCACTGAGAGCCGCGCGGATGAGCGCGACGTCTACGTTCCCACGCAGCAAACCGGCATGGCGCATCGCTCCTACCTGTCTCCCAATCACAAGTGGGTTCTGGTAGCGACCGAGATGGACAATACCGGGGAGAAGCCCTGCCGCCTAGTTCCGTTTGAGGGGGGCTCGCCGGGCAGAATCGTGGGGCCCCCGAACAGCCTCTGCACCTACGCCGCCTGGTCCAAGGACGGCAATTGGATGTTTTTCAGCGCGAACCCGGGCCGCGGGTTTCACCTGTGGCGCCAGAGATTTCCCGACGGCGAGGCCCAACAATTCACCTTCGGTCCCACCGAGCAGGAAGGCATCGCGATGTTGCCCGACGGTGGTTCACTGCTCAGTTCTGTGGGCCAGGAAAGTGGCATCGTCCTGGTACGTGATAAGTCAGGCGAACACCAAGTGCCATTCGAGGGGCAAGCGCGGCTGAGCGGCTCAAGGACAATTTTTTCGCCGGACGGCGCGAAGATCTATTTCATGGGGCGGCGGAGTCTCACGGAAACGGAAGAGTTGTGGGTCGAGGACCTGGGTTCCGGGCTGGTCGAGCGGGTAGCTCCGGGGATGTCGACGGGCAATTCCTACGATGTTTCGCCCGATGGCAAGCAAATCGCTTTCGATTCATCCGATGCGCAGGGGCAGTCCCATCTCTGGGTCGTATCGCTGGACCGGCGTCAGGCCCCACGACGACTGGACTCCAGGTTCCCCGAGACCAATCCGGTATTCGGGCCCGCCGGCGATTTGTTTTTTCAGAGAGGAGAAGGCCAGAGTACTTATCTCTATCGCCGCAACCTCGACAGTGGAGAGACGCGAAAAGTAATCCCCACGCCGATATCCATCTTCCATACGATTTCTCCTGACGGCAAGTGGGTCGTGGCCCAGGTGGCGGTAACCGGTGAAGACAGGAAGCGGGGAGTCGTGGCCTATCGCCTCGACGACGGAGCGTCGAAACGCGTCTGCCACAACTTGTGTGTCGTCAACTGGTCGCTGGATGGAAAGTTTCTTAACATCGGAATCTTCGGCCTCGGTGACGCCTCCTCCGAATACAAAACCTTCGTCGTTCCCTTGCGTCACGGCGAGACTTTTCCCGATCTGCCTGCCACCGGCATCGAGTCCGAGAGTGACCTGGCCCACCTCCGTGGAGTCCACGTGATTACAGAACTTGCTTATCCTGGTCCCGACGGCTCTCGCTATGCCCTCAGCCGTTGGGCGGTGCACCGGAACATTTACCGCATTCCGATTCCGTAGCTTAGGTAGGACTGCCGTCCGGCAGCAGAAACACCTCAGCGGCGTGCGGAGTTTTGGATGGCGCAGCGCTTCGGCGCTGCGGATAGGTTTGTTTGAGAGCTGGCTTTTGCCGCTCAGGTTAAGCTTCGGCGGACAAGCGACCTTTTTTCCCCAGCCTGCCGCTCTGCGGCAGTACAATGCGCGCACAATTTCTTCCGCCGGAGTGACCCGCTTATGTCGAAGCCTGGACTTCTCCTCGCCGCCGTGCTGGCCGCCGCCGCGTTCTCTTCCGCCCAAGATCAGGACTTAAGCAAAGTTCAGATCAAAGTCACCAAGGTCGCTGGCAATGTCTACATGCTCCAGGGTGAAGGGGGCAACATCGCTGCCTCGGTGGGCGAAGATGGAGTCGTCGTCGTCGACGACCAATACGCTCCCCTGGCCGAAAAAATCCAGGCAGCCTTAGAAGGCATCACCGACAAGCCGATTCGCTTCATCATCAACACCCACTATCACGAGGACCACACCGGGTCGAACGAATTCTTCCAAAAGCAGGCGCCCATCATTGCCCACGATAACGTCCGCAAGCGCCTTGAAGAGGGTGGCACCGCCGGCAATCTGGCGTCGATCCAGTTTCCTGCAAAACCTCAGCCCAAAGCCGCGTTGCCTATCCTCACCTTCGACCACAATGTCACCATCCATCTGAATGGAGAAGATATTCAGGTCATGCACCTTCAGGCAGGCCACACCGACGGCGACAGCGTCATCTTTTTCCCCAAGTCCAACGTCGTGCACATGGGCGATGATTTCCTGGTTATCGGTTTCCCTTTCATCGACCTCGGCGGTGGCGGCAGCGTGCGCGGCTTGATCGTTGCCCTCGAAGAGATCACACCCAAGCTCCCTCGCGACGTAAGAATTGTCCCCGGTCACGGGCCGATTTCGAACCTCGACGACGTCCGCGCCTACGTAAAGATGCTCAAGCAAACTCTGGCCGTGGTCGAACAAGGCGTGAAGCAGGGAAAAACCCTAGACCAGCTCAAAAAGGAAAAAGTCCTGGAACCCTGGAAGGACTGGTCGGGCCAGTTCATCTCCGCCGACGCCTTCATCGAAACGCTGTACAACGACCTGACCGGCAAGCCCGGCACCTTCATCAAGCACAATTGACGTGGTCCGTACCCAATTCTCAGAAGCAGTAGGGTACCCTACCCCACGGCCCCGCCACGCCCGCCCAGGGGGCGCCCCTCAACGGCCAAGAAACTGCTTACTATGTAGTTACAAGACCGGTTTCAGATCGCTCTACCTTCTATCCCGTCAACGACAGGGACGCGAATGGCCCCGCTGAATGCGAGTTCTCTCGGCTTGCTTGAAGAGCGAACGACTCCATTTGCTGCCCCTGATCTGGGCGCCCGACGAGGTTTCGTCCGCCATTCTTCTCCAAGACAATGCCGGAAGTGAACAAGCCGCCGCGAGAAGGGATCGAGGCGCGACAGAGCCGCAACCTAGTTCGTGATTTTCGGAGGGAGCGCCTTGGGTTTTGCCTTCTTCGCTTGCGCAGCTTTGGCGCGTTCGCCGAGCGGATCTACCTTCTCGTAGCCTTTCGGTATTTCGAACAAGGCAACCGGTTGCGGGCCTTCCTGTATTTTCTGGAGCTCGGCTGCCCCCTTTTCACCTTGCCACTTGATGACGAAGTTAAGCTTGCGGTCGACCCAGAGGTAGCCGGTATCGCCATTGGCAGCTGTGCCCTTGTATTTGACCGTGTCGCGACCCGCGACCGTCTCAGATCCGATTTTGGTGCAGCTGCCGGATTTGGCGACAGCCTTCTCCCACGCCGGACAGGCGTTGTCGAGATCGGCGGGATGGAAGAAAGGTATCGCTGCCCGCTGCGGTCCGGAGGCCAGCGGCGTGTACGATTTGTTTTCCGGCAGAACCATGAAGCCGGCATCCAGCTTCAGGTCCAGGATTACGACGGAAGTGCGAGCTTGCGGTTGTCCGGTTACCTCGAACCGCATCCGGTCGCCACTGACGAAGACTTTGCTGGCAAGGGACCCCTCGGGTTTCAGGCGCACCATGTCGGCCGAGAATTGCTGGGCCAATGCCGGCAAACAGCTCAAAGCAAGCAGCCAGACGCCCGGCAGCCGAAATCCTAGTCTACGCACGTCGATCTCCTCGAATCTGTGGATGGGGAAACTCGCAAAAACGGGGGCAGGACATTCAGAGCATAGCAAAATCAAGAGTGCCCGCAAAGCATTTCAAGGGGCACCAAGGGGCACCAGGGCCGGGCTTGGCGAAGCCGCGTTCGATCCACTTCGACATGAGGTAGTGCTCGTGGTCCGCGTAGCCCGCGCGGCGGTAGACATCTTTCGCCCTGGTGTTGGAGCGCACGACTTCCAGATGGATGGAGCGGACGCCGGCTGCGCGGGCCTGCTCCTCGACGAAGTTGAGGGTTTCCCGGCCCAGCCGCGGCCGGGGTGGGATTCGCGCAGGAAGAACTCGTCGATGAAGGCATCTCGGCCCAGGTATTCGAGGCTGTATCCGAAGGTGAGCACGATATAGCCGACGGCAACCTCGCCGTCGCAGATGAGCCAGGCTCGGCCGAAGGAGGGCTCGCGCAGGAACGTCAGCAGGGCGGCGCGTGCTCTGGACCGGTCGAAAGCATGGCCGTCGTAGACGTAGTATTCCTGCATCATGCCGAGCAGGAAATCGGCATCGGAGTCGGCGGCGATGCGGAAGGTGGGTGGCACGATCAGGCCACGTTTTCGATGGCCAGCGCCATGCCCATACCGCCGCTGACACAGAGGGTGGCGACTCCGCGCTTGGCTTTGCGCTTGAGCATCTCGTGCAGCAGCGTGACGGCGATACGGGTGCCGGTGGCGCCGATGGGATGGCCGAGCGCGATGGCACCGCCGTTGACGTTTAATTTGTCGCGGTCAAAGTGGAGTTCACGATCACATGCGAGGACTTGCGCGGCAAACGCTTCGTTGAGTTCGACAAGATCGAAGTCGGCCAGCTTGAGGCCGTGCTTTTGCTCCATCTTGTGAAGGGCAGGTACCGGACCGATGCCCATGATGCGGGGATCGACTCCGGCCGAGGTCGCAGCGAGAATGCGGGCGAGCGGCCTGAGATGATTCTTCTGGACGAAGCCTTCACTGGCAACGATGACCGCAGAAGCGCCGTCTGTGATGCCGGAAGAATTTCCTGCGGTGATCGTTCCGCTTTTCGAGAAAACTGGCGGAAGCTTGGCAAGCTTTTCCATGCTGGGGTCGGCGAAGGGGTGCTCGTCGCGAGCGAATACCTGTGGCCCCTTCCTGCTCTCGAGGGTTACGGGGACCAGTTCTTGCTGGAAGCGTTCGGCGGCCAAAGCAGCGGCCGCGCGGGCTTGCGAGGCAAGGGCAAATTCGTCCTGCTCCTCGCGGGTGATCTTGTACTGTTCGGCGAGCAGCTCGGCAGTCTCTCCCATCACCATCTTGGCCATGGGGCAGAAGAAGCCGTCACGGTACATGCCGTCGACCAGTTCCTGGTTGCCGAGCCTGTATCCCCAGCGGGCGCCGTCGAGGTAATAGGGCAGTCGCGACATGGATTCGATTCCGCCGGCGAGCACACAGTCCAGGTCTCCGGCTGCGATTTCCTGATAGGCGAGGGCGATTGACTTGAGGCCTGATGCGCAAGCTTGGTTAACGGTGTAGGCGGGGATTTCCTGGGGAACTGCGCTGCGAATGGAGATCTGCCGGGCGGGATTGGGACCGCCCCCCGCTTGGCGCGCGTTCCCGAAGATGGTTTCTTCCACCTGCTGGGGGGCAACCCCGGCCCGTTCGATCGCCGCTTTGGCCGCAACCACTCCCATGTCAGCGGCGGTCATGGGAGCCAGCGCCCCACCGAACCGCCCGATGGGCGTGCGGACCGCCGAGAGGATATAGACGTCGGTCAGACTGCGCCTCCAAACTTTTCAGTCTAGCATCGCAGATCGGCTTGGTGCCCGGCGGTGGTTCGCCCCGCCAACCGCCGAGGCGGTAAACTGACCCTTCATGAATTACATCTACGGACTCAACGCCGTCGCCGAGGCCATCAAGGCCCGCGGACGGGCTTTCCAGTGGGTGGGGCTGGCCAAGGAACGCCACGACCTGCGACTGCAACGCATCATCGAGGAGTGCCGGAAGCTCGGTGTCCCGGTGCGCTTTCTGCAGCGCACCGAACTTGACCGCCTCGCGGGAAATGGCGCGCACCAGGGCGTGGTCGCGGTGACTTCGGCAAAGCAATATAGCGGGCTCGACGACGTGGTCGATGCAAAGCGTGGGGTCCATTCGCTGATCGTGGTGCTCGACGGCGTGGAGGATCCGCACAACCTGGGCGCGATTTTGCGCACCGCGGACGCGGCGGGAGCCGACGGCGTGGTCATCCCGGAACGGCGGGCGGCGGCGGTGACCGGAGTGGTGACAAAGACTTCAGCGGGAGCCAGTGAACATCTGCCCATCGCGAAGGTCACAAACATCGCGCGTGCGGTGGAGGAGTTGAAGGAACGCAACCTCTGGGTGGTCGGCCTGGACGAGCGCGGCCCGCAGACCTACGACGCTCTAGACTACAACATGGACTGTGCGGTCGTGATGGGAGCGGAAGGCAAGGGCGTCCACGATCTGGTGCGCAAGAAGTGTGATTTCCTGGTGTCGATTCCGATGCTGGGAAAGGTTTCGTCGCTGAATGTTTCGGTAGCGGCGGGGGTGGTGCTGTATGAAATCGTCCGGCAGCGGCGGAAAAGGGCAACGCCGGATTCCGAATGAAGGGTTGGCTGACTTCTTCCGTTGTTCTGGTGGCTGCCATCCACTGTTTCTCTCTTGACCGGGAAGCCTTCACGTTCACCAAGTACGATCTCAACGTCCAGGTGGAACCGGAGCAGCAGCGGCTGGCAGCGCGGGGCACCGTCACGTTGCGGAACGATTCGTCCGCCGCGCAGAAGAACGCCGCCCTGCAGATTTCTTCCAGCCTGACCTGGCGCTCCATCCAGCGGGAGGGGAAACCGTTGCAGTTTGTCATCCAGCCCTACGTTTCTGATATTGACCACACCGGAGAGCTTTCGGAAGCAATTGTCGGGCTGTCCAAAGAAGTGGCACCCGGAGGCTCGGTCGAACTCACCGTCGCCTACGAGGGAGTTATCCTGCTGGATGCGGCCCGGCTTACGCGCATTGGATTACCGAAAGAGATGGCGATCCACAGCGACTGGGATCAGATCGGCAAAGACTTCACCGCGCTGCGGGGAGTGGGGTATGTGGTCTGGTATCCGGTCGCGATGGAAGTCGGAAATCTGTCGGAGGGAGACAGTCTGTTCGAGGTGCTGGGACGGTGGAAGAATCGGGAGCGGGATTCGGCCATGAGGATCGGTCTCGAGTATCCGACGCTGCCATCGGAGGCGACGTCGCCGACGATTCTCTGCAACGGGAAGCAACAGCAGGGCGTCGCGCGAGAGGGCAGTCGGAAGTTCCCGCGGGCCGATTGCTTGTACGAGCCGCTGGGGTTCGCCGCGCCAAGTTTCGTTTTGGCGGAGTACGAATTTCTCGACCGGCCGACGGTTGACTTTGCTTACCGACCGGAACACAAGGCGAATGCCCACAGGTTTGCGCAAGCGGCCGACGCGGTTACGCCGTTTGTGAAGGAGTGGTTTGGTGCTCCCCGCGAAAAGGCACGGGTGGTCGAGTTGTTCGATCCAGGAGCGTCTCCGTTTGAAAGCGGGGCGATGCTGTTGACGCCACTGAACGATACCGATCCGAAATTGCTGGAGATTGCGCTGGTGCACGAACTCACGCATGCGGCATTTTCTTCCCCGCGCCCGTGGATCTTTGAGGGTGTGGCTCATTTCGCGCAGGCGGCCTATCGCGAGCAACAGGCGAGTCGGGCAGCGGCGCTCGACTTGCTTGGGCTGCACCGGGCGGCGATCGTCGCCGCGGAAAAGGCCATGGCCGAACGACCAAAAAGCGCGCCCGCCTCGGACCAGTCGCTGAGCAACACCGCGATTGACGAGTACTACCGCAGCAAGGCGGCCTACGTCTGGTGGATGTTGCGCGACATGGTCGGCGAGGAAACGCTGAAGAAGGTTCTGGCCGGTTACCGGTCCGAGCAGGACCGGGATCCCGCCTATCTCCAGCGTCTGACCGAAGCGCAGTCGAAGCGCGACTTCCAGTGGTTCTTTGACGACTGGGTCTATCACGACCGCGGCCTGCCGGATTTCCGGGTCGAGTCGGCTTACGCGCGCAAGGCGGTCCAGGAAAACTACCTGGTGACGGTGACGGTGGAGAATCTGGGAGCGGCCGGCGCCGAAGTGCCGGTTACGATCGCCTTCGACGGCGGCGAGACGAAGGACCGCGTAGAAGTGCGCGGAAAGTCAAAAGGCGTCATCCGGATCACGACGCCCAGACCTCCCGTGCGGATCGTCGTGAACGACGGCAGCGTCCCGGAGAGCGACATCACGAACAATGTCTTCCAGGTGCCCGCCGAGTGAGTTCACCACCGAGACTCAAACGGGTTGTTTCGCCGTGGTAGGTTTTCAGAGCTCGTGGAGGTACGACGTTTGGCCTATATCCAGTTTCTTGGCGCTGCCGGCACAGTGACCGGCTCCAAGCATCTCATCAACACCTCCTTCGACGGCGTCAGCAAGAAGGGTGTCCAGGTGCTGGTCGACTGTGGACTCTTCCAGGGTCCCAAAGAATGGCGGGAGCGCAACTGGCAGGAATTGCCGGTCCCGGCGCGCGACATTGATGCCGTCATTCTTACGCACGCGCACCTCGATCACTGCGGATGGATTCCGCGACTGGTGAAGCAGGGATTCCGAGGGCCCATCTTCGCGACCGCGGCCACGATCGATTTGTGCGGCATCATCCTGCCGGACTCGGGCCACCTGCAGGAAGAAGACGCGGCCTTCTATAACAAGATCAAGAAATCGAAGCACGATCCGGCATTGCCGCTCTACACGTTCGAAGAAGCGCAGGATTGCATGCGATATTTCCAACTGGCCCGCTTGGGCGAGACCAAGCAGGTCGCTCCCGAGCTTGCTTTCCGGTTCGTCCCGGCAGCCCACATTCTGGGCTCGTGCATGGCGGAAATTACGCTCAACCGCAACGGCCAGTCGCGCCGGCTGTTGTTCACGGGCGACATTGGCCGGGTGCGGAACCACACGATTGCGCCGGGCAAGGTCGTGCACTCGGGCCCGAACGAGGGCGAGATCGCTGATCTCATGGTTATGGAGTCCACCTACGGCAACCGCCAGCACCCGCACACGGACCCACGGCCCGAACTGGCGGCGGTGATTCGGCAAACGGCGGAGCGCGGCGGTTCCATCGTGGTGCCGGCCTTCGCGGTCGAGCGCACCCAGAAATTCGTCTTCATGCTCAAGGAAATGATGGAGTCGGGACAGATTCCTCGCTTGCCGGTTTTTTGCGACAGCCCGATGGCCATTAAGGCGGTTGAGATCTACCTGAAACACGAGGACGACTACACCGAAGAAGCGCGTACGTTGATCAAGAAATACGGGTCGCCGCTGGGCTGGCAGGGATTCACCTTTGCGTCCACCTCGGAGGAATCCAAGAAGATCAACCAAGTGCACTATCCCACGATTATCGTTTCGTCGAGTGGCATGGCGACGGGTGGACGAATTTTGCATCACCTGGCGCAGCGGCTGCCTGATCCGAACAATACCGTGCTCTTCATCGGCTTCCAGGCGCCCGGCACACGCGGATTCACGATCAAGAGTGGCGCGAAGGAAGTGAAGATCTTCGGGGACTTTGTTTCCATCCGCGCCCAGATCGCGACGTTTGAGCAGTTCAGCGACCACGCCGACCCGCCGGAGCTGCTCGAATGGCTGCGCACGTTTCCCCAAAAACCTGGCGTGACTTACCTCGTCCACGGCGAGCCGGCCGCGTCGTCACAATTGCGCGACACCATGGCGAAGGACTTGGGATGGAATGTGCAGGTCGCCGAGTGGATGGAGAAGGTCGATGTTCGCTAGGAACTGGCGGAGGCGTGTATGACGGAAGCCGAACTGAAGAAGCATGTTGAAGCGGCGGAGAAAAGTCCCAAGGAAATCGCGGCCGCGGTGACGGGACTGAGTGCTGCCGCTTTGCGCTACAAGGCAACTCCGGACCAGTGGTCGATTCTTGAGATTCTGGGCCATCTTGCGGATATCGAGATTGTCTATGGTTACCGCCTCCGGCAGATGCTCGCGGATGAGAAGCCGGTCATCGCGCCCATGGATCAGAATGCCTGGGCAAGGAATCTTGGCTACCTCGAGACACCCGCGCCGGAACTGGTCGCTGCCTACGGGCTGAATCGGCATCACAACCTGCGATTGCTGCGGCGTCTGAAGCTGGCAGATCTGGCGAAGTCTGCGTTCCATCCCGAGTACCAGAAGGATGTGACGGTGGCAGAGATGGTCGAAAAGATGTCCGGCCACGGGGCGAATCATCTGGAGCAGATTGAGCGACTGAAGAGGGAAGCGGGGAACAAGTAGCGAGGACCTGGGTAATTTCGGCGCAAACTCTTCCTGGTCTAGATCCTCTCTGCGAATCCGGCGGGGCGTGACCTCGAGCGAGACCTGGTACGAGCCCGTCCAGTGCAGCCCCGCAAAACAACTCCATCGGTCTTTGGCTTTGCTCAGGACAGACTAGATTTTGGGGTTTGCGTGGTGCTGCGTGAACTTCGACAAAGCCCGCAGTTTCCCGGATGCTGCACCCGAATCGATCGACTGTGCCGCAAGCGGTAGGGCATCCCGCAGGTGTTCGGTTCGCCCGGCGGCAACCAACGCGGCCGCCGCATTCAGCAGGACAACATCCCGGCAGGCCGACTCCGTGCCGGCCAACACCGCCCGAATGATCGCTGCATTCGCGGCCGCGTCTCCCCCGGAGATTGCCTCAATGGGCGCGCGCTGCAAACCAAATTCTTCCGGCGTCACTTCGTAGCTGTTCACCTGGCCATCGCGGACTTCGGCCACGCGGCTTGGTCCGGTGATCGTGATTTCGTCGAGCCCGTCCAGCCCGTGCACTACCAAGGCGCGACGCAGGCCGAGCATGCTGAGCGCTTCGGCCAGCTTCTCGACGAGGTCATAAGAGTAAACGCCGACCACTTGCGCCGATGCGTGCGCGGGGTTGGTTAGCGGCCCGAGCAGGTTGAAGACAGTTCGGAGCCGCAATTCGCGCCGCGCTGGCTGCACGTACTTCATCGCGGAGTGCAGTAACGGGGCGAACAGGAACGCGATGCCGACTTCTTTCAGGCACTCGGAGACCCGGGAAGGCGGCAGAGTGATGTTCACGCCCAGAGCTTCCATGACGTCGGCCGAACCGCATTTCGAAGTAACGCTCCGGTTACCGTGCTTGGCCACGCGAACGCCGGCTCCGGCAGCCACCAGTGCCGTAGCGGTCGAGATGTTGAAGGTTCCGCTGGCATCGCCGCCCGTGCCGCAGGTATCGACCAGGGCGTCGCGCCCGGTTCCGCTGACGTCGATGGTCGAGCCTTCGGAGACCGCGAGCGGTGGTGCCGCCGCGCGGATCGCCTCCGCAAAACCGACGATCTCCTCGACGGTCTCTCCCTTCATGTGCAGGGCGACGAGCAGGGCGGCGATCTGCGCGTCGGTGCACTGGCCGGTCAGCACTTCGGACATGGTCGTCCTCGCCTCTTCGCGTGAGAGCGACTGGCGGTGATTGGCGATCCGGTCCAGCACGTCGGTAATCATGCGGGTTACAGGGTAGCAAAGTTTTCGCGCTCGACCGCGATCACATCGTGGCGTGACGCGTTCGGTTTGCCGTATCCATGGGGCTTCTATAGAATCAGGAGTTTGCTGCCCTCGGTTGGAAGCCGCAAGCGGACCCTGCCCGGAAATACGGTGGACCAGTGATCCTTGGGACGTGGAATCATTATGAAAATTCATGAGTACCAGGCGAAAGCAATCCTGAAGAAGTACGGCGTCGCCGTGCCGCGCGGCGAGGTGGCTGAGACACCAGAGCAGGCGGAGGCGGTGGCGAAGGGCTTGTTTGCGGCCGGGGCCGCAGGCGTTGTTGTGAAAGCGCAAATTCACGCCGGAGGCCGCGGCAAGGGCGGCGGCGTGAAAATCGCGAAGTCGGTGGAAGAGGCGGTCGAGTTCGCTGGCAAGATGCTGGGCAGGACACTGATCACGCACCAGACGGGTCCGGAAGGGCGCATCGTGCGGCGTTTGCTGATCGAGGAGACGCTGCCGATTGAGAAAGAACTCTACGTCGGCATCCTGGTCGATCGCGGCGAAGGCAAGCCAGTGTTTATGGCGTCCGCCGCGGGGGGCATGGAGATCGAACAGGTCGCCGCCGAGAATCCCGATGCCATTCTCAAGGAATATATCGATCCGGGCATGGGGCTGGAAGCTTTTCAGGCACGCAAGATCGCATTCCAGCTGGGTCTGAAGCCGCAACTGGTGAGCCAGGCGGTCCAGTTCATGGCCGGCCTGTTCAAAGCGTTCGAGGAAACGGACGGCTCGCTGGTGGAGATTAATCCGTTCATTACGACGACCGACGGCCGGCTTTTCGCGCTCGATGCCAAGATCAACTTCGACGACAACGCGATGTTCCGCCATGCCGACTTGAAGCAATTGCGGGACGTCACCGAGGAAGACCCGCTTGAGGTCGAGGCCTCGAAGTACAACCTGAACTACATCAAGCTGGATGGAAGCGTCGGCTGCATGGTCAATGGCGCCGGCCTGGCGATGGCGACCATGGACATCATCCAATACGCGGGCGGCATGCCTGCGAACTTCCTGGACGTGGGCGGCGGCGCGAACGCCGAACAGGTGACGCACGCGTTTGAAATCCTGCTCAGCGACAAGAACGTGAGGGCCGTGCTCATCAACATTTTCGGCGGGATTCTGCGGGTGGACACGCTCGCGACCGGCGTGGTCGAAGCCGCGAAGAAGACGCACATCCAATTGCCGATCGTTCTGCGGTTGGAAGGAACCAATGTTGAGGCGGGCCGTCAGATTTTGAAGGATTCCGGCCTGAACTTCATCGTCGCGGAAACCATGAAGGACGCAGCCGAGAAGGTGGTGGCGGCGGCGAAGGGCGCTTAACGCGTTGCGGAGCGACATTGAGAGCGGGGTCCATTCTAGGACAGCAGCGAAGAGCAATTTCCGACGAAAAGAGCAATCATGGCAATCCTGGTAGACAAGAACACGCGACTGATCGTGCAGGGACTCACCGGGCGCGAAGGCACCTTCCACGCCAAGGCCAGCGCGGCTTACGGAACTCAGGTGGTGGGCGGAGTGACTCCCGGCAAAGGGGGAACCAGCCACGAGGGCTGGCCGATCTTCAACACGGTGCAGGAGGCGGTGGACAAGACGGGAGCGAACGCGTCGGTCATCTTCGTCCCGCCACCGTTTGCGGCAGACGCGATTATGGAGGCGGCCGATGCCGAGGTCGAACTGATCGTCTGCATCACGGAGGGTATCCCGACGCTCGACATGGTGCGCGCCTGGGAATTTCTGCAGACGCGCCGCTCACGCTTAATCGGTCCAAACTGCCCGGGTATCATTTCGCCCGGCAAGTGCAAGATCGGCATCATGCCGGCGCACATTCACAAGGAAGGCAACATCGGCATCGTCTCGCGCTCCGGAACGCTGACCTACGAAGCGGTCTATCAACTGACCACCCGCGGCATCGGACAGTCGACCGCGATCGGAATTGGCGGCGATCCGATTATCGGCACGAACTTTACCGACGCCCTCGAGCTCTTCAACAAGGACCCGCAGACCGAGGCCGTCATCATGATCGGCGAGATCGGTGGCAACGCAGAAGAAACGGCTGCCGAGTACGTGAAGAAGCACATGAAGAAGCCGGTGGTCGGCTTCATCGCCGGCCAGACCGCGCCTCCCGGACGCCGCATGGGACACGCCGGTGCGATCATCTCCGGCGGGAAGGGCACTGCATCGGAGAAGATCAAGGCATTGGAAGCGGCTGGGATCAAAGTGGCGAAGTCCCCCGCTGCCATCGCGGAAACGCTCCTATCGGTGCTGGGAGTGACCGCGGCGAAGGCCTAAAAGCGGTACCGAGTAGCGAGTACCGGGTACGAGGCCAAAGCGGTTGGGGGCTTCGCCTGCCGATCGAAGGGCGCCGCCGTCGGTTCCGCTAGAATCCGGATTTCCTGACGACCAACGACCAAGGACCAACGACCAACCATGAAGACGCTGGAACGCACACTCACCATCATCAAGCCGGACGCCGTGAAGAAGAACGGCGTTGGCGACATCATTGAGCAGTTCGAGAAAAACAACTTCCGCATCCTGGCGATGAAGATGCTGGAAATCTCCAAGCATCAGGCCGAGCAGTTCTACGCCGTGCACGCCCACCGTCCGTTCTACAATTCGCTGACCGACTTCATGTCGAGCGGGCCGATCGTGGTGCTGGCCCTCGAAAAAGAGAACGCGATTGCGGACCTGCGGAAGTTGATGGGCGCTACCAATCCCGCGAACGCCGAGGAAGGCACCATCCGTAAAAAATGGGCGACCAGCATTGAGCACAACGCCATCCACGGCTCGGACGCGGATGAGACGGCTCGATTTGAGTTGAGCTATTTCTTCGCAGGGTTTGAACTGGCGAAATGAAGTGCGCAATTCCCGGTTCTCAGCCGACAACGAACCCGAACGCCGATGGCCGGAGAACGACAACCGGGATCTGACAACGAAGGACCGAGAACTGGTTTCCTATGCCTCTAGTCCAGGTCACAATGCTCGCAGGCCGCACGGTTGAACAGAAGCGCAAACTCGCGCAGCGCATCACCGATGCCATGGTGGAAGAGGCGGGCGCCCGGCGCGAAGCGATCGTCGTCACGTTCGTGGAAGTGTCGAAGGAAAGCTACGCTTCGGGCGGGGTGCTGATGGTGGACAAGCAGACCTAGTTTGCGGCAACCAGCCCGCGGTCTCTAGCGGTGAACAAGCGATTGATTTCGCGGGCAGGAGTGGCTGCCCCACACAAGCTACCCCAGCGGCTCGAACAGGTGCCCTTCCACCCTGTCAGCGACTTTGGGTAGCTCCTTCCGCGCATATTGCAGGAAGTGGGGAGCGGCGCGGTGCGCCTCGAGCGCGGCGTCGTCCTTGTACTGCTCGTAGATGAAGAACCGGCGCGGTTCGGTCTTGTGCCGGTGGACCACGTACATCGCGCAACCCGGCTCCTTGCGGGACTCCTCTGTTAGCTTGGCAAATATCCCGGTGACATCGTTCTCGTGCCCCACCTTTGCCATCCACGTCACAACCAGGACAACCATCGCACGCTCCATTGGTGTATCTAAACCTTCGCTTCTGCCTGCTGCCTGCCCGCTGCCTTCATGGCCGCGGCGAACTCGTCCACAAAGATCGTATGGTCGCGGTCCGGGCCAGTGGAAACCATACCCACGCGCGCACCACTCTCCTTCTCAAGAAATGCCAGGTACTCGCGGGCCTGCTTGGGCAGCTTCTCCATCTCTGTCATGCCCTGGGTCGACGTCTTCCAGCCGGGCTTGGTCTCGTAAATGCACTCGATCTTCTCGTAGCCGCTGGCCTGCGCGGGAATCTCGTCGGTCGGTTTGCCGTCGATCTTGTAGCCGACGCAGACCGGAATCTCCGAGAACTCGTCGAGCACGTCCAGCTTGGTGACCACCAGCCACGAGATTCCGTTAATCATGCCAGCGTAACGAAGAAGTGGCAAATCCATCCAGCCGCAGCGCCGGGGACGGCCCGTGACCGCGCCATATTCATTGCCGCGAGCGCGCAGGAGGTCTCCTTGGTCGTTGAGCGCCTCGGTCGGGAACGGTCCGCCGCCCACGCGTGTGCAATAGGCCTTGGTCACGCCGATCACCAGGTCGATCGCGGTGGGCGCCACCCCGGTTCCGATGACGGCCCCGCCGGAGGTGGCGCTGGATGAGGTCACGAAGGGATAAGTGCCGTGGTCGATGTCGAGCATCGTGCCTTGCGCACCTTCGAACACGATCGACTTTCCTGCGGCCAGAGCTTTATTCAGATACACGCCCGTGTCGCGGACGAAGGGCGCGATCTTCCGGGCGGCGGCAGCGTACTCCTCGTACATCTTGTCCGCATCGAGTGGCTCGGAGTTGAACAGCGCGTGCGCGATCATGTTCTTTTCGCGCACGGCATTCTCGATGTGGGTCTTCAGCAGCTTCAGGTCGAGCAGGTCGGCGACCCGCAGCCCGCGGCGGCCCATCTTGTCTTCGTAGGCCGGGCCAATGCCGCGCGAAGTGGTTCCGATTTTCACGCGCCCGGGGGCATTTTCAGAAGCCAACTCGATCATGCGGTGGTAGGGCAGGATCACCTGCGCGCGATTGCTGACCAAGAGGGTGCCGTCGACCTGCACGCCGGCCTCGCGCAACCCGCCCACCTCTTTCAGAAAGGCGGTCGGATCGAGCACGACGCCGTTGCCAATCACGCTGCAGCATCCCGAGCGCAGAACTCCGCAGGGGACCAGTTGGAGAATGAATTTCTTGCCATTGATGATCACGGTGTGACCGGCGTTATGCCCGCCGGCATACCGCGCAACGACCGGAAAGCCCTCGGAGAGGACGTCGACGATCTTGCCCTTACCCTCGTCGCCCCATTGCGCACCAACGATGACCGCAGTCTTGCCCTTTTTCACAGCCAGCTCCGCACGGAAAAAAATTCGGACCCCGGGGTTCGCACACACGCTTCGCCGCGGGTCTTCGCCGTCTTGAAAATTAGGGAATTGAGCGGAGCGGGGTTGTGTACGAATAAGAATACCCTGCCGGGGCCGGGATGGGCAATCGAAAGCCAGTCCGCGGTCGTCGAACCTCCCTCGTCAGTGGCTAGGCGCCAGGCAATCACCGGATGGCCGCAACTGCCGATGGCCGACGATCGCCCCGGGCTGAACGCGGAACTCTGACAGCTGATCGCTGCTCCTGACGACTGACGCCTTTCGCCTGTAGACTGGTGTTCGTGCCCGAGCTTCCCGAAGTTGAAACCATTGCGCGCGGATTGCACAAACGCGTCGCTGGGGACGCAATCGAGTCGGTCTGGCTTGGCTCCAAGCCCCAGACCATGAAGTCGCCGCCGAATGAGATTGCGACCACCCTGGAACAGACGCGGATATCCCGGGTGCGACGGATGGGTAAGCACATCGTCTTCGACCTGGAGCGAAACGGTGTGGCCGGGACACACTTGCCCGGGCAGCGCCGAAAACGCCCGACGCCCCTGGGGCAGCACTCTCAGTGGATCGTGCATCTCGGCATGACCGGTCGGATGGTGGTCTGTGAACCCGACGCCGAGCTTGTCAAGCATACCCATGCCGTCGTCAAACTTGCTTCCGGACGCGAACTTCGCTTTGTCGATCCCCGACGCTTCGGGCGTCTCAGTGTGGCCAGCCGGGGCGATTTCGAAGCCACCGGCGCCGAGCCCCTCGAAGTGAAAAAAGACCGGTTTCTCGCGCTCTTTCGCGGGCGCAAAACGCCGATCAAGAGCGCGCTGCTCAATCAGAAACTGCTGCGCGGCGTGGGCAACATCTACGCCGACGAGTCGCTGTTTCGCGCCGGCATTCGCCCGCGCCGAAGGGTATCGACCATTCCCCGGGCCAGGCTGGAAGCGCTCTATCGCGCCGTGCAGGAAGTTTTGAAGGAAGCGATTGCTCTGGGAGGCTCTTCGATTTCCGACTATGTCGATGCCGACGGCCAAGAAGGTTTTTTCCAGTTGCGGCATCGCGTCTATGGTCGCGAGGGAGAACCCTGCCTGGTCTGCAAAACTCCCATCAAGCGGGTGGTCATCGTAGGCCGAAGTAGCCACTACTGCCCAAGCTGCCAGACCTAGATCGCTCCGGACTCCGGGGTTTCAGCGGGCGTGGTTTTCCGGGACAATCCAAAAGCGACATTCCAAATTTGCCGGTATAGTCTTATTCATTTTGCGGCGACTATGTCCAATTTTTCAATCGGTGTAGATCTGGGTGGAACGAACCTGCGGATCGCAGCGGTCGACGGGCAGGGCAACCTGATGGAAAAGGTCATGTTGGCCACCCGGACCGTGCTCGGCCGCGACCAGGTGTTGAACGAGATGTGCGGGGCAATTCGCCGCGTTTCGGACAAGTACAAGGCCAGCGCGACTCTGCTGGGCGTGGGCATCGGTGTCCCAGGCATCATCGACATGGATACCGGGATGATGCGCGAACCTCCCAATCTGCCGGGATGGGCTGATTACCCGGTGCGGGCCGAGATTGAAAAACGCCTGGGGGCTCCGGTCATCCTCGAAAACGATGCGAACGTTGCCGCCCTGGGCGAGAAGTGGCTGGGCGCGGGCCGAAACGTGGCTGACATGGCTATGCTCACGCTGGGCACAGGCGTGGGCGGAGGCGTGATTCTGGGCGGTAAAATCTGGCACGGCATTACCGGCATGGCGGGCGAGTTTGGCCACATGACGGTGGAGCCTGAAGGGCAGCCGTGCGGCTGTGGGAATCGGGGTTGCCTCGAACAATATGCTTCTGCAACCGCGGTGGTGCGCATGGCGCAGGAAGCGATCGCCAGCGGGGACGCCCCCGGACTCGCGCAGGCTGCCGACTCGGATGTCGAATTCAGCGCCCAGGAAATCTACCGTCTTGCGATCCAGGGCGACGAGGGCGCGCGGCGAATTTTCCGGCGAGCGGGCCGCGCTCTTGGCATTTCTCTTGCCACCCTGATAAACGGACTCAATCTGGAGATGTACGTGATCGGTGGCGGTGTCTCCAGTGCCTGGGAAGCTTTCTCGCCCGCCATCTTTGCCGAGCTTCGACAGCGCTGCATGGTGTATGTCGCAACCGCGCCTGCGGATCCTCTGGGGTCATCGTCAGGCGCATCCGGACAGGTCGAGCCCCGCGCGGGCCGGAAGACGATCATCACGCGTGCCCTGCTGGGGAGTGACGCCGGACTGTACGGGGCCGCGCGGCTGCCGATCGAATCGCGGTCAATAGAGACGGCTGTTTGGGGTTTTGGCAACCCGAGCGGGCTATGACGAGATCTTCTGAAGTGCGTGCAGAAAAATTTGATTCTGTTCGGCGGTTCCGACCGTCACGCGGACAGACGTCGGCGCGCCCCACGCTCCGAGCGGCCGTATCAGCACGCGCTCTCCGCGCAGCTTTCTTGCAACCTCTCGCGCATCCTGCCCGACGTCGATGCACACGAAATTCGTCCAGGTCGGAATCACTGGATAGCCGAGTTTGGAGATCTCTGCCGCGAGCGAATGCGACTGGGTCGCGTTGTTTTCGACGGCGAAGCGAATGTGGGCTTTGTCCTCCGCTGCCGCCAAAGCTGCCGCCTGCGCAATCGACGAAACCGCGAACGTATCCTGCACTCGTTCAAAGTAAGCCATGAGCTCGGCCGGGCCAATCCCGTAGCCCACGCGGATTCCCGCCAGCCCGTGGGCCTTCGAGAAAGTGCGTAGAACGACCACGTTGCGCTCATCCCTTGGGTAGCTGAGTGATCGTGAATACTCGATCCCGCGCTGGGCGGCAAAATAGTGGGCGTAGTCGTAGTAGGCTTCGTCGAGCACGACGATCACTTGCGCCGGCATTTGGTCCAGAAACCGTTCCAACGCCGCGGCATCGACCAGGGTTCCGGTGGGATTGTTCGGATTGGCTAAAAATACGAGACGCGTGTCGGGCTCAATCGCGGCCGCTATTGCGTCGAGGTCGTATCCACCCTGCAGCGGCGGAGTTTCTACGAGCGTGGCACCGGCTGCGCGAGTAACGACTGGGTACGAAATGAACGAACACGCGCTGGTGATCGCGTTACGTCCCGGCCCCAGCAGGGTTCGCGCGATCACGCCCAGAAGAGAGGTGGTCCCGTTGGCGATCAGCACCTGCTGGGGAGTTACACCGTGTGCCTTGGCCAGATGCTGTCGGAGCGTAATGGAATGATCGTCCGGATACCAATTCGATGAGTCGAGCGCTGCTCGCATTGCAGCCACGGCTCCGGGCGAGGGGCCGTAAGGGCTTTCATTCGCATTCAGCTTGACGAGGGCAGCGCTGGTTGAGTCGGTTTGTGCCGCGGTGACGGGCATCGCCGAGGAGTACTCGCTCAGCGCATGGACAGGGTCGTTCACGAGATCAAAGAACCGGCCCATGCGAGGCTCAGGAAGCCGCGTCGCGGCGCTTGGGCTGAGCTGGTATCGCCTGACCGGAAGCGGTGCGCAACCGATCAACTTCCTGCATGGTCAGGGGGCGAAACTTTCCCGGGGGAACATCGAGCGCGAGCGGACCATATTTGACGCGCTTGATCTTCTCCACGTGATGTCCGACTTCCTCAAACATGCGACGGATCTGGCGGTTGCGTCCTTCGATCAGGGTGATCTCGTACCAGGGATTGGCGGCTTCCTTGACGATCCGGATCTTCGCCGGCGAAGTGCGCACGCGCTTTCCGTCGTCGGTAGCGATCGAGAGCCCGCCACGAAGCCTGGCAATGGCGTCTTCCCTTGGCTGACCGCTCACTTTGACCACATACGTCTTTGCGACGTGCGCGGCGGCTTTCATCAAGCGGTGCGCGAGCGTGCCGTCGTTGGTCATCAGCAGGAGTCCTTCGCTGGCATAGTCCAGCCTGCCAACGGGATAGACGCGGCTGCCCACGCCACGGATCAGACTCATCACAGTCGGTCGTCCTTCCGGATCGCTCACCGTGGTGACAAATCCCTTCGGCTTATTGAGGAGCAGATAAACGTGGCGCTGCGCGCCGTGCAGGAGCTTCCCGTTGACGCGGATATGATCTTTTTCGGGATCAGCCTTGGTGCCGAGTTCTGTCACCGTCTGGCCATTCACCGCCACCTTTCCGGAACTGATCAACTCCTCTGCCTTTCGGCGAGAAGCGACCCCGGCGGCGGCAATGATTTTTTGTAGACGTTCTGCGGGCATGAGGATTCCAGCAACAGGGTAACAGAAAGCCTCTGGACTCCGTAGCTTGCGACCGCCTTGCGATCGTGGGCCATGCGATGAGGGCGCGACCGTCATGCGGATGTCAAGGTGTGCGTCGCGCCGTTGGAATGAGACTTACGCGCAGCACACCTACTCACGCGTGCTGGCCGGTGTTTCGATCTCTGCCGAGGAATTCTCCTCTGGATTGTGAGTGGGCGCCTGAGCCGTCGAAGCCGGAGACTCCGGGGACGAAACGGACTGCGATTGCTCGGCCACAACCTCGGTTGCGGCGCTGTCGATCGCAAGCATGTCGCTCTGGAACGATTCCGCAACCAGGGTCTCGAACTCCTCCATGCTGGGCAGTTCGTGGACATCTTTGAGGCCGAACCGCATGAGAAATTCCTTGGTGGTCTTGTACAGGATCGGACGCCCGATAACGGCCTTTCGCCCGGCGGTGGTAATCAACTTGCGGTCGAGCAGGGTGGCAATTACGCCCCCGGAATCGACGCCCCGGATCTCGCTGATCTCGGGCACCGTCACGGGCTGCTTGTAGGCAATGACCGCAAGCGTCTCGAGCGCTGGCAATGACAAGCGGATAGGCGGCTTCAAGCTCTTCGCAAATGCGCGCACCATGTCGTGCTGCTCAGGCTTGGTCGACATGCGGTACCCGCCCGCGACCTGCCGGATCTCGATACCGCGCTCGGCTGTGCCATACTCGGCCACCAGTTCTTCCAGCGCCGCGCGCACCCGGGATTTCAGCCCGGCGTCGTCCATTTGCCCGTGTTCGGCGACCACCGACTCCTGCACCAGGTGCACAATCTGTTCCAGTGTGACTGGAGTCTCTGCGGCGTAAACAATCGCTTCGAGTTTGGCTTTAAGATTCATAGGTAATCCGTTGCCAGTTGCCAGCGGCCAGCCGGCACCGGCAGTGTTCTGGCCACCAGCAAACCGTCATGCGCCACGTTCGGTTTCATTTCCAGTCGTCCCGCACCGCCGCTTGCTCGTTCATGATGGCGTCAAACCCCACGTGCTTGCGGATCAAAATCTCTCCGAACAGCCGCTCCTGGCGCAGTTGGATGGCCTGCAGCCGAACCAGTTCGAGCATCGCCAGAAACATGCAGACCAAGGCGGCCCGCGAATCGATATTGCGCAGCATCTGCTTCAGGCGAACCGGCTTGTCCTCGAGCGAAAGCCGCCGCCGGAGATAGTCGATCATCTGGCCGACCGTGACGGTCTCCTCGTCGACTTGGAGGATGGGGCGGGTGCGTGCGCGCTCGAGAATCTGCTGGAAGGTTTTCACCAGATCGATCACGTCGGCAGCGAGTTCCGGTTCCGTTCCTTCGGCGTCCTTGAATTCCTTGAGCGCGGGATTTGACCAGATCGCGTCTTCAATCTGTTGTTTCTGCAGGAGCATTTGGGCCGCTGACTTGAATTTCTCGTGTTCCAGCAGGCGGTTCACGAGTTCGCTGCGCGGATCGTCCGGGGCGTCGGCGGGCGCCAGCGGATCGCGCGGCAGCAGCATCTTCGACTTGATGTGAATCAGCACGGCTGCCATGTAGATGAAGTCGGCCGCGACGTTCACGTCGAGTTCCCGCATGCGCTCGACGTAGGTCAAGTATTGCGCCGTGATGCGCGCGATCGGGATGTCGTAGATGTCGATGTCCTGCTTGCGGATTAGGTCGAGCAAAAGGTCGAGCGGGCCCTCGTAGACGTCGGAAACCGCGACCGCGAAGGGGAAGTCGTTCGATTCTTTCTTCGAATGCGGCTTGTCGCTCGCGGGAGGTGGCGGTGCGCCAGGGCCCATGGCCCCTTCGGTCGGCATCAGCACGCCTGATACAGCTTTCACTTCTTCACTCATCCGAGTCGTTTGTCCCCACCGCTTTTTTTCCCCGCCGCTTCAGACCGTCGGTTCGTGTGGCGTTTCATAGTCCAGCGACATACCCATGGACGCCCGAACCTCCTTCATGGTGGCGTCGGCCACCTGGCCGGCCGCTGCCGAGCCTGCCTCCAGAATATCCCAGGCGAGGCGTGGATTGTCCTCGTATTTTTTGCGGCGTTCCTGCATCGGCTCAAGCACTTGAACCAGTGCATCGGCCGCCCAGCCCTTGCACTCGATGCACCCGATTCCGGCCGAACGGCAGCCTTCATTCACCTTGGCCATCGTTTCCTTGCTGCTGAAGATCTTGTGCAGATCGCCCACTGGGCAAAGGTCAGGATTGCCCGGGTCAGTTCGCCGGACCCGCGCGGGGTCGGTGACCATCGTTTTCAATTTCTGGCGCACGACGGGTTCGGGGTCGGTCAGCAGGACCGTATTTCTGTACGACTTCGACATCTTGCGCCCGTCGGTGCCGGGCAGCTTCGCGGCGGGCGTCAGCAAGGGTTGGGGCTCCGGAAAGACCGGAGTCTTTTTCCCATAGAACTGGTTGAAACGCCGGGCAATCTCACGGGTGAGTTCCACGTGAGGCACCTGGTCTTCACCGACCGGAACAAAATCACCCTTGTAGATGAGAATGTCGGCCGCCTGCAGTACCGGGTAGCCGAGAAATCCGTAGGTGCCCAAGTCCTTCTCGGTGATGTTCTCGCGCTGCTCCTTGTAGGTCGGGACGCGCTCCAGCCAGCCGAGCGGCGTGATCATCGAAAACAGCAGGTGCAGTTCGGCGTGTTGCGGTACATGCGACTGGATAAACATCGTGCAGCGATGAGGGTCGAGGCCTGCCGCGAGCCAGTCGAGCAGGACCTCGACGCAATTCTCCTTCACCTTCGAAGTGTCGGCGTAGTCGGTGGTCAACGCGTGCCAATCGGCAATGAAGAAGAAGCACTCGTACGGGTCCTGCATGCGCACCCAATTTTGGAGCGCGCCCACATAGTTCCCGAGGTGCAGTTTTCCGGTGGAGCGCATGCCGCTCAGCACGCGTTTGCGTTGGCCAGATGAGGGCATCAGAATCTCGTCAGGATCGAATCGAAAAGATTTACCGGGGGTGAAATCAAGCGGTTGAGCAGGTTTCCGCCCAGATACACGAGCGCCAGCAGGCCGAAAATTCCGATTGTGTCGTAGGCCCGCCGCACGGAATCTGAGAGGAAATGACGCAGCACATGACTGCCGTCGAGCGGCGGGACTGGAATCAGGTTGAAAACACCCAGGATGATATTGATCCGCATGAGTACATAGAGAAACATCGTGACCGGCACGAGGAAGGACGAAGAGCCCATTCCAGCGATGTCCAAGCCGTAGGCGGGCATGTTCCGCACTAGCGTGCCCCCCTCGCGGGATGTTTTCGCGATCAAAAGCATGGCAACAACCGCGATGCTCGCCACTAGGAAGTTGCTGACTGGCCCAGCGACGGAAGTCAGAATATCGTCGGCCACCGGTCTCTTGAAGTTTCTAGGGTCGACGGGCGTTGGTTTCGCCCATCCGATCACAGGAAAGCGGCTGACCAGCGCGATCAACGGCATCAGGAGGGTACCGATGGGATCGATGTGCCTGATTGGATTGAGCGTAATGCGTCCCAGCATGCGAGCGGTCGGGTCGCCGCAGCGATTTGCCGTCCAAGCGTGCGCTGATTCATGAACGCTGATCGCAAACAGAAATGCGATCAGCTGAAAGACAATACCCACAACGTCGAGGTGACTCAGATCCATCAGGATTGAGTTGATTCTAGCAGACCCGTTATGGCGATGACTCATTGTGTGCGGGGCGCCGTTGCTGTTGTCAGGGGGTAGTCTGCGGTTCTAAAACCGATGGAAGCAAAGAAGTTAATGGAGTGTACCCCAACAGCAAACCTTCCACCGGCTGCTTCGTCTAACATGAAGGCTCCGCAAACAGAGTCCCGCAACCACTGTCCAGCTAGCCACACAAGGGAGTTTTATGTCTTTACAAGTCAAGAGCGAGCAAACGGGTGACGTGGCCGTTTTGCAGTGTGCCGGCAGAATTGTGCGTGGTGAGGCCATTCATTTTCTGAAGGATGCTGTAACGAGTCTGAAGCAACCCAGAGTCGTTGTATTGGACCTGACCGGCGTCGAAATGCTCGACGGCGGCGGTCTGGGTTTGTTGGTCTTTCTGCATCGCTGGACCCGAGACAACGGCATTCAGTTGAAGATGGTGAATCCTTCGGGCTTCGTGCGCGAAATGCTCGATCGCACCCGCCTGTCCCGTGTGTTCAATATCTCCTCGGTGGAGGATGCGGTAGAAATTCTCTGCACAACCTTCACCGCAGACCGACAGAGCGATCGCGCGGTAGCCTAGCCGGTCGTTCGACCGCGCGGCTCTTCGGTACAGCGAATTTCTTCCTTTTCGGGCCAGCGGCCCGATTCGTCGTTTTGGACGAGAAAACCCGTGCAGGAGACTGCTCAGGTCTAAAGCGCGGACAACAGGGCTGCGTTCAGCTTGGGCGCGGGCGCCGTCGCGTCATGTTCTATAATTCGCGGCGCCGATGAAGCCCACGAAAGAGGCGAGCCCCCGGAAAATCGCCAAACCTCGTCCTCAGCCGGTCGACGCGCTCGTCTACCCGCGTTTCTCCGGAATCGCGACATTCATGCGCCTGCCGTACGTGCCTCGCGCCGAAGAACTGGACATCGCGTTGATCGGGATTCCGTACGATGGCGGCGCGACCTATCGCAGCGGTCCGAGATTCGGACCACGTCACGTGCGCGACCAGTCGTGCATCATCCGCCCGTGGAATCCTGTGCTGCAGGTCAATCCCTTCGAGAAATGGCGAATCGGTGACTGCGGCGATCTGTCGATCAACCCGCTCTCACTCGAAGACACATTCGGGCGCATCAGCCGACAACTTGACGAGGTCCTGAAGGCCGGCGCGCGCACGGCGTGTGTCGGCGGAGACCATTCCATCCTGCTGCCCATTCTGCGCTCCATCCACAAGCGCTTCGGGCCCGTCGGGCTGATCCAGTTCGACGCGCATAACGATACGTGGGGAGGCTATTTTGACAGTCCACACTCCCATGGCACGCCGGTGCGCCGAGCGGTTGAAGAAGGATTGATTGTCGGTACCGATGTTCTGCAGATCGGCCTCCGCGGCCAGGTGTACTCCAAGAATGATTTCGCCTTCGGCCGCGAGCACGGATTTCGGGTGGTTACATCAGAGCAGCTCCACCAGGGCGGAAGTTCGCTGGTTCAGCGTCATTTCAAGAAGCTTCAAGGACGCCCGGTCTATGTCACGCTCGACATCGACGTGGTTGATCCGGCGTTTGCTCCCGGCACCGGTACGCCACAAGTGGGCGGGCTGAGCAGCGCACAGATCATCGAACTGGTTCGCTGCCTGCCGGGGTTGAACCTCGTGGGCTGCGACCTGGTGGAAGTCTCACCGCCTTACGACACGGGGGAGATCACGTCGCTCCTGGCCGCGAACCTGCTCTACGAGTTGCTTTGCGTTCTCTGAGGCGAACCCCATGACCCAACTGGCCCGCAAACTTCGCTTGACCGATTACTTCACGCTCGGTTGGGGGACGATGGTTGGAGTTGGCTGGCTGGTGGTGATGGACGACTGGTTGCTGCGCGGCGGTCCGCTGGGCGGCATTCTCGGATTTCTCATCGGCGGAGCCCTGCTGCTGCCCGTCGGATTCGTCTACGGCAAACTGGTCTCAGCCATGCCGGATGCGTCCGGCGAGGTCGCCTACACTGCGAAAGTGTTTCCGCGGTCGATCAGCTTTGCGACTGGCTGGATGATGATCCTTGCCTATTTCATCGTCTGTCCGTGGGAGGCAGTTGCGGTGGGGCGGATCGCGGCTTACATTCTCCCAGGACTCAATTCGATGGAACTGTATCGAATCGCGGGCAAGCCGGTGTTTCTGCCCCGGCTCATCATCGGGCTCGCCCTCACCGGCCTGCTGACCTTGCTGAACTATCGGGGCATCCGGTTGAGCGCCAGTTTTCAGAATTGGACGGCCTTCGGAACGCTGGGGCTGTTTGTGATCTTTGTGGCCCTGGGCGCGAGCCATGGGGCGCCGGCGAACTTCCGACCGTTGTTTACCCACCCCCCATTCCTTTCGGTGTTGCTGGTCATGCAGATTGTTCCCTACTACATGACCGGCTTCGAGTCGGTGACGAAGGCCGCGGAGGAAGCGAATCCGGAATTTCGGTCGAGCAGTTTCTTCAAGGCGATCGCCATGGCCATTCTGGTGGGTGCGTTCTTCTACGCGATCGTGATTGCGGCGGTCGGCTATGTCGCACCGTGGAAGCAATTCATGGGTTACGAGTTCATGACTGCCGCCGTGTTCGAGCGAGCAATTGGATCGCATTGGATCGTGAGCGTGATCCTGGCGGCGGCCCTGCTGTCGCTTTTGAAATGCTTCAACGGGAACTTTGTCGCCGCGAGCCGGCTGCTGTTTGCCATGGGAAGACGGGGCCTGATCGATGAGCGCGTGGCTGAAGTGCATGCGGTAAATCAAACGCCATCCATCGCCGTGCTCTGCGTGGGAATCGCCACGGCCCTGTGCATGTTTCTGGGAGATGCGATTCTGGTGCCCATCTCTGAGGTCGGCTCAGTGGCGTCGGCCTCCGGATGGCTGGCAGCATGCGCGGCCTATTACGCCATGGGGCCGCCCGCACGGGAACGTGTGGTCGCGATGGTCGGAGTCGCCGTTGGACTCATGATGATTCTCATGAAGATCGTGCCCTTGATTCCCGGACACTTCAGCGGCTACCAATGGCTGTCACTGGCGATGTGGGCGGCGATCGGGGCGATCCTGGGCGGGCGCGCGCAGAGCGAGCCCCGGCCAATGCTGTGACTGCAGAGTAGGATTGCAGAACGTCAGATCGAGGAAGCCACCCATGCCCCGTGTTCAGGTGTTGTTCGTGATTGTTTACAGTCTGTGCGTCAGCGGGCTAGGTTCCGCGCAGACATCCCAAGCATTCGACCTGATCATCACCCACGGCCATATCATCGACGGCACCGGGTCTCCATGGTATTCAGGGGACATCGGGATTCGCGACGGCAAGATTGCAGCGATCGGCAATCTCTCCAGCGCGCACGCGAAGCGCACGATCGATGCCGGTGGCATGGTGGTTGCTCCCGGTTTCATCGACATGTTGGGACAGTCAGAAGAGACGATCCTGGTCGATCCGCGCTTGCCCTCGAAGATCTTCCAGGGAATTACAACCGAAGTGACGGGCGAAGGCGGGTCGGTTGCGCCGCTCACCGCTGCGCTGGTCGTAGCCGACAAGACCAAGTACGAGCACCTCAAGATCACACCCGATTGGCGCACTTTCCGCCAATACTTCGCCCGGCTGGAGAAGCGGGGAATCGGCATAAATGTCGCGGACTATGTCGGCGCTACCCAGGTTCGTCGGGTCGTGCTGGGGGACGCGGATGTGCAGCCCACCGCCGCGCAACTCGAACAGATGAAGACTCTGGTACGCGACGCCATGCATGATGGAACGGTCGGCGTCTCGACCTCGCTCGAGTACTCACCTGCTCCGTACGCAAAAACTGAAGAAATTATTGCGCTGGCCAGGGAAGCTTCGAAGTTCGGCGGCATCTACGCGACCCATATGCGCAGCGAAGCCGACGCCATCAGTGCATCCATCGACGAAACCGTGCGCATCGGCAGGGAGGCGCACATTCCAGTGGAGATCTGGCACCTCAAGGTTGCCGGAAAAGCCAACTGGCACCGCATGCCGGAAATCATCGCGAAGATCGACGCCGCCCGGGCAGAAGGAGTCGACGTGTCGGCAGATACCTACGCCTACCCGGCGTGGGAGAACGGCTTCTCGGCCTTTATTCCCCCTTGGGCGCACGATGGCGGCGATGCCAAGCTGATCGAGCGTCTGCAAGATCCGGCGACCCGAGCTCGCATCCGCAAAGACATGCTGACGCCTTCACAGGACTGGGACAACGAATGGAACGAAATCCCGGGCCCTGAGTCGGTTCTCATCACCGCCGTGCAGAATCCCAAACTTCTCCCATTGCAGGGCAAGACGCTCGCCGAAGTGGCCAAGCTCTGGAATAAAGATCCGATGGATGCGCTCTTTGATCTGTTGATCGAGGACCAGGCCTTCACCGGGGTCGCTGTATTCGGTATGTCGGAGGACGACGTTGCGTTCGCCCTCGAGCAGCCCTGGGTTTCAGTCAACAACGACTCGTCCGGCGCGTCACCGGAGGGCCTTCTGGGCCAGGAGCACCCGCATCCGCGTGCCTATGGAACGTTTCCGCGTATCCTTCGCAAATACGTACGCGAAGAGAAAAAGCTCACGCTCGAAGACGCGATCCGCAAGTTCTCCGCGCTGGCGGCGCAGCGTATGCATTTCACCGATCGGGGCGTGCTCAAAGCCGGAATGTGGGCGGACGTGGTGCTTTTCGATCCCGGCACGATCAAGGACGTCGCGACCTTTGAAGACCCTAATCAGTTGTCGCAGGGGATGGCGTACGTGCTGGTGAATGGGGTAGCGGTGATTGATCAGGGCGAGATGACGGGGATGCTGCCGGGGAAGGTGCTGCGCGGGGCGGGGTTTGTGCCGTAATGGAATAACGCCATGGAGCCACCCCGATCGCAGTTGGTTGGCACCCTTCGCAGGGTACCGCTCTTTACGGATCTATCCGATGAGGAGATGACTCTCATCGCCCGGAGTGTGAGCCGACTACGCTTCGATCGGGGCGCCACTATTTTCCTCGAAGGCGATGCCTGTCACGAATTGCTGATCGTGGAAGAAGGAACGGTAAAGATCTTCAAGTCAGCCGCCAGCGGAAGGCAGCAGCTTATCGGGATTGAACGGGCGGGCAATTCATTGGCAGAAGTGCCTGTCTTCGACGGCGGACGTTCTCCCGCCACTGCTGAGGCAGCTGTCTCCACGGTGCTCTTACGACTGCCAGTCCGATCAGTTCCGGCGAATTTGCCTTCAAAACCCCGAACTGGCGCTGAAGGTTTTCAAAGTTCTCGGGCATCGGCTGGGCCATCTCGCGAGTCTGGTCGAGGAGTTGTCCTTCTCTACTGTCCGGGGGCGTTTGATCGCCCGTCTGATTCGACTTGCAGATGAAACCGGGGAGCTGACTCCGCGCGGAATTCAATTTCAACTGACAGAAAATAACGAGGAATTGGCCGCCCGGCTCGGAACTGTTCGGGACCTGATTTCTCGCAATCTCGGACGTTTGCACGGCGCCGGTTTGATTGAATTGACTCGGCGGACAGTGAATATTTCTGATCGAGCATCCTGCGGGACGAACTTGGGAACGACTGACTCTTCCGGGACGGCTCGACACCCTACTTCTTCGATGAAATCCATGACTTAAGTCATGGAGGTGATCGACCACAACTCCTAGCCTCACGGCATCGAGTCGAATTCGCCGAACAGAGTCTGGCGCCGATGTGCTACGTGCTGGAACGTTTCGATGTGAAGAGGAGGTTTTATGGCTTATGTAATCGCTCAACCGTGTGTGGGCACAAAAGACACTGCGTGCGTGGATGTTTGCCCGTGCGACTGCATTCATCCCACAAAGGCGGAAGCCGAGTTCGCAACCGCATCCCAGCTCTACATCAATCCCGACGACTGCATTGATTGCGGGGTATGTGTCCCGGCCTGTCCGGTATCGGCGATCTAACCTGCCGATGACCTTCCGGAGAAATGGAAGGGATATGCGTTCAACAACGCCGACTGGTATGCGGTGAAGGGGACGTGACGTGAGATGCCCCTAGATCTCCGGGTAGAAGTCGAAGAACGCTTCCAGGCTCGTTTTCAACTGCTTCTCGATTTCTTCCTTGCTGCCCTCGAGCACGTGCATGGTAACGTGGGCTTCGCGGCCGTTCTTCAGCTTCAGGGTCGCATCGCTCACCTCCACCACTTCGTCCGACGGCAGCAATCGCATGCCGTACACCAAGGTTAAGTTTGCCATTCGAGAATTCTAATGAAACGTCGTAGATCTTGTCGTTCACGTGGGGCGCTGGATTCTCCGTTCGGAAAATTCGGCGACGATTGCGGTCGTCATTTAGAATGGCCCGCGTGTTCCGCAAATTCCTAGGTTTCATTTTGGCGTTCGTTCTGACGGCTGCGGCCGTGCTCTGGGCTCAGCAGCAACCGCAGGTCAAGGTCAACGTCCTGAACGTCTGCACGCCGTCGGCGGAAGAGCAAAAGGAAATCGCCTCGGCGCTTGCACGCGTGCCGAGACAACCTTTGTTCAGCCAGGATTTCGAGGTGGACCGCGGGCGATCGAGCCTGGCGGAGGGCCCCGGATTCCTGCAGGCCGGGCAAAGCGCGCAACTTTCCGACGAGCCTTCGGTGGCCAGTTGGGTCCGGCTGCGGCGCGAGTTTGCGGTGCAAGCCGCGTTCTCAACCGTGCAGTATTCGTTCAGCAATGATGGCAAGAATATGGTAGAGACGCTCGTGCTGCACCTGCGCGATCCCCGGGACCTGGTACAGGTCTCGATCGAGGACAGTGCCAGCGCCGTGACGACTCCGGCTGCCATGCTCAGCACCGCGACGCCAGCCAGCCGCATCAAACTGGAACGCTTTGGCAAGGCTTCCGTGGTGCTGGCGCGCTGCGCGGGCTCAGAGGGTGGGACGCCTCCTGATCAGAGCGCATACGAGCCGCTGTTCACGAGCGCCACGTCCATTCTGTCGAACTATCGAGCCTTGTTGGGCGCGCGTCGCACGGTGCCCGACGAGTTGACCCGCGTGGCGGCAGATACCGCTGCCAAGCCCAAGCAGGGAGCCCGGTCCAAGTCCGGCGGAAAGACAGCGCACTGAGCGCTCTTGAACCCATTTTAAAATTTCGCAATCTAAGCACCTGACACTATGGATATTCGCAACGTCGTCATCATCGGTTCCGGCTGCTCCGGACACACTGCCGCGCTGTACGCTGCGCGTGCCAACCTGAAACCTCTGGTCATCGAGGGCCACGAGCCCGGGGGCCAGCTTTCCATCACCACGTTGGTCGAAAACTTTCCGGGTTTTCCCGAGGGAATCCAGGGGCCCGAACTCATTGAGAACATGCGCAAGCAGGCGCAACGGTTTGGCGCCGAGTATCAACTTGGCCATGTCACCAGCGCCGACCTGAGCACACGTCCATTTACCCTGCACGTGGGCAAGCATCAGGTGCACACCAATAGCCTGATCATTGCCAGCGGCGCATCGGCGCGATGGCTTGGACTGCCACACGAACAGCAGCTGATCGGCCACGGCGTCAGCTCGTGTGCCACCTGCGATGGATTCTTTTTCTCCGGAAAGGAGATTGCGGTGGTCGGCGGTGGCGATACTGCCATGGAGGAAGCGAACTTTCTGACGCGCTTCGCGACGAAGGTGACGATCATCCATCGCCGCGACAGTTTTCGTGCATCCAAAATCATGCTCAACCGCGCCAGAAAGCACGAAAAGATTGCCTTTCTCACCGATACAGTGGTGGAAGACGTTTATGACGTTGGCCAGAAAGAGGTCACCGGCCTCAAGTTGCGCAATGTGAAAACAAACGAGGTCTACGATTTTCCGACCGGCGCGCTCTTTCTCGGCATCGGCCACGAGCCCAACGCCAAGATCTTCGAGGGCCAGCTCGACATGGATCATGAAGGCTACTTGAAGACACTGGACTACGTTTTCACACGTGTTCCAGGCGTCTTCGCGTGCGGAGACGTGGTCGACCGCCGCTACCGGCAGGCCGTTACCGCGGCAGGGACCGGCTGCATGGCGGCAATCGAGTCGGAGCGCTTCCTGGAAGAACATCCCGAGTGATCGGTCGCGCAGAGTCGGAGCGCTTTTCTTGCCGGGCCGCACTCCGAATCGCCCAAGCGTTCCGAGGATTTGTGCTCGAACGGTCAGGTTTTGCATCCCTTCCAGGGTCCTGCGCGTCCAAAGCCCTGTAGCGTTTAAAGGTCATGCAATATAACAAGCTTGGTAGTACCGGTCTTATTGTCTCTCGCTTTGGTTTTGGAGCGATGACTTTCGGCCACGATGAAGGGCGGATGGGAGCTGTCTGGAAAACCGGGCAGGAGGAGGCGAATGCGCTGGTCGCGCGCTCCCTTGATGCGGGAATCAATTTCTTTGACACCGCCGACAGCTATGCGGGCGGTGAGTCGGAGGTCATGCTGGGAAAGGCTCTCGGCCCGCGCCGGAAAGACGCCATTCTCTCCACCAAGATTGGTTTCCGCACCGGACCGGCGATCACGCAAGCGGGCAGCTCGATGCGGTATATCGTGAACTCCGCCGAAGAATGCCTGAAGAGACTGGGTACCGACCACATCGACCTGCTCTCCGTTCACCGCTTCGACGCCTGGACTCCATTCGAAGAATCTGCACGGGCTCTCGAAAATCTGGTCTCGCGCGGTCTGGTGCGCTACGTCGGATTTTCGAACTTCACCGCGCGGCAGGCTGCTAAATTCTTGGGGATACAGAAGCAGCGGGGATGCGCACCCTTCGTCGCGGCGCAGATGTATTACTCCCTGGTGGGCCGCGACCTCGAACATGAGGTGGTTCCGTTCTGCCAGGACGCGGGCATCGGCATTGTCGTGTGGAGTCCGCTGGCCAGCGGCTTTCTTTCCGGCCGCTACACGCGTCAGGATCCCACCGGTGGCAAAGGCCGCATCGCGACCTTTGACATCCTTCCCATCGACAAGGAGAAGGGCTACGACCTGATCGAACGGATGCACGCGATGGCCGATTATCACCACGCCAGTGTGGCTCAGATCGCGCTTGCCTGGCTGCTAGGCAAGCCGTACGTCAGCACGATTCTGGTGGGTGCCAGCAAACTGGCGCAACTCGACGACAATCTGGGAGCCGCCAACGTGGCACTCACGAACGACGAACTCGCGGAGCTTGATCGGCTCACCGCCCCCACTCCGCTATACCCAAATTGGTTTCAGACGTTCGCGACAGACGCCGCAGTGCGGGATGCGGTGGAGTCCACCAAGAAATGAGTGAAGGGGTGATTCATGGCAAAGACCTGTGCGCATTTGAGCGAGATTCACAAAGTCACGCCCAGTGGAAAAGGATGCAAGGAGTGTCTGGAGATGCATGACACCTGGGTACACCTTCGTCTGTGCCTCCAGTGTGGCCACGTGGGCTGCTGCGACTCTTCGAAGAACAAGCACGCAACCAAGCATTTTCACCAGACGAAACATCCGGTAATGCAATCCTTCGAGCCGGGTGAAGACTGGCGCTGGTGTTACATCGACGAACTCTTTCTGTAAGACCTTGGGCCAACCAGGAGAACTCTCTTCATGGCAGAACCGCAAACAAACAAGCTTCGCATCCTTGATCAGTTGCACGCCCTGGTGCGCGGTGAACTGCCAGCACCTGCAGTTGCCCGGCTGGTTGGCTTCACGGTAATCGGGGTCTCTGAGGGGCGCGCCACCGTTGCTCTCGAAGCTGGTCCGCAACACGCGAACCCGATGGGGACCTTGCACGGCGGCATTCTGTGCGACATCGCCGATGCCGCCATGGGCATCGCATACGCCACTACCCTCGCGGAAGATGAAAGCTTTACCACGCTCGAGCTAAAGATCAATTTTCTGAAGCCTGTCTGGAATGCCAAGCTGGTCGCCGAGGGGCGCGTGGTCAAACGGGGCCGTACCGTCGGGCTTACGGAATGCGATATCACCGACGAGCAGGGAAGTCTGGTGGCGCGCGCCTCCAGTACCTGCATGACGCTGCACGGGAGAGCCGCCGCCGGCCGATGATCGGTGACCCGCGTCACGCCGCCATGCTCCGCAGTTTGTGATACAACTTCCTGTGAGCCGCATGCACGTCCCAGGCGCAAATCCCACAACCAACGGGAGTGCGGACGGTAATCCGTGATGAGAGCCCTGTTTATCTCACTCTCGGAGAGCCGATCTCTGCGCGGCGTCGCCGAAAGATCGGCGATCGGCCAGCGCCTCTCCAGCCGATTCGTGGCGGGCACCCAGGTTGAGGATGCCATCCGCGTCGCCGCCGAACTCAATCGGAAGGGCATCACGGTCAGCGTCGACAACCTCGGCGAGAACGTAACGAACATCGATGAGGCGCGCGCCAGCGCACAGCTCTACCACCAACTTCTCGATCAGATCGCAGCCAACAAGCTCGAAGCCAACGTGAGCATGAAACTCACGCACATGGGTCTCGACGTGGATGAACAGCTGGCCCGCGACCTGGTCACTGGCCTCGTGCAGAAGGCCGCGGGCATGAACCCACCCAACTTTGTGCGCGTGGACATGGAAGGATCTCCTTATACTCAGCGCACACTCGACTTTGTGCACCAGCTCCATCGCATGCCCCGACATGCCGGACGCGTCGGGACGGTGATCCAGTCTTACATGCTGCGTGCGCAAGCGGATGTCGAGAAACTACTTGCCGATGGTATCCGTATCCGTCTGTGCAAAGGCGCGTACAAGGAACCTCCGGAGATTGCGTTCCAGAAGAAATCCGATGTCGATGCGAACTACGTCAAGCTGATGAAGGTGCTGCTGAAGAGTGGCATCTACCACGGGCTGGCAACCCATGACGAGAACATCATCCGCGAAGCGAAGGCCTTCGCAACGCGCGAGAATATCCCGCGCGACGCTTTCGAATTCCAGATGCTGCACGGAATCCGGCGCGATCTCCAGCAGAGCCTAATGCGCGATGGTTGGCGCATGCGGGTTTACATTCCCTTCGGTACCGAGTGGTACCCGTACTTCATGCGGCGACTGGCAGAGCGACCCGCGAATGTGTTGTTTATCGCGAAGAACCTGCTGCGAAGCTAAGCGCCGCTCACAAGGCCCGTCAGCCACGACCGGACAATTGGAAGTTTGAAACCTACTTTCCTGGCAGTTTGCGCCGACGTAGTGTTCGCGCGGAACGGAAGTCTTCACCGGAATTGGGGTTCGACCCTGCTTGCGGGCGCAAAGCAGAAGAGCACCCGGTGCCCAGAAAGCGCGGTCGCTCTATCAGGTGGATGGCCCAGCGGGAGAATTCGTGTCACGATCAACTCGCAATCCAGCGGGAGGGTCGGACCTGTTGCCGGGCAGCGGGTGGGAACCTCGCGGTTTCCTGTTCTCTGTGCGTCGGCTTCAACCCGTGCGTGCTACCAGTCCCCCGGATCCTGGTTGCAATCGTGTGGCTGCCGACCTTCGATCGTGCGTGAAGAACCAATTCCCAGCGATGCGCACGGGTTTGCAGGTCCGGGGTGGAACCGCGATGTGTCGCGGTCCGTCCTGGAGGAGCGTCAACGCCCTGGCCGCACACGCGGCGACCGGCTCCAGGCACAGCACGAAGGGACAGCCCAGAAGAGGAGTTCAGCCGGTTCATCGCGAGCCGGCGCCAGATCGCCAAAACTCGCTATTGCTGCGGTGGTCGCGGCACCGTCGACTGCGCCGGCGCCAGTGGCAATTTGGCGGTTTCGCGCAGCATGTTCCGTTCCTGGTCGGAGAACATTCCCTGGAAGCGGGGCGAATCCAGGACCTTCTCGCGTTGATCGGGAGGCATTGCGCGCAGATCGCCGATGGCTGTCTTCATCATTTGCTGGCGTTCCGCAGGAAGTTGCTTCCACTGCGAGTTCAGTTGCCGCACCTGTGCCTGCTGCTGGGGCGACAAGCTGTTGAAAGTCTTCGCCCGGTTGAGAATGCGCTGTTGCTGCTGGGGCGGCAAGTTGTTGAACCGCTGCAACCGGTTCTGAAGACGCTCCTGTTGCTGCGGAGGCAGTTTGCGGAACTGCGGATCACTCTGCAATGCCTTCTGCTGCTCGGCTGGCGGGAGTTCCCGGTGACTCCGCAGCCACTCGCCGCCACGTCCCGCTTGCGGCGGACGTGGTACCACGCGCCCTTGCGGATTGCTCCCCGGGAAATTCGAAGACGGGGGCGGCCGGGGCACCGGGCGTGCCGGCCCCTGCGCAAATCCCGATGACGAACCCGCCGGGCGCGGCTGAATCGGTGCCGGTGGATGGGCTACTTCCCGCCGTTGTTCTTGCCCATACTGGGAACCTTGCAGGGGGCGGGGCTGACCCTGATTCGGTGGACGCGGCACTTCGCGCCGCGATTGCGAAAAACCGGGAACCGGCCGCTGAGGAGGCCCGGTAATTTGCGTCGATGGATGGGGCACTTCCCGTCGCTGTTCCGGTCTGTAGGCGGGGGAGCGATCCTGGATTCTGGGTTGGGAATAAGAGCGAGGCGCAGTTTGAGGGCTCTGCCGGAATTCTCGCGGAGCACCAGTATTCTGGCGGGCCGGACTCCCCTGCTGGAACGTCCGCGGAGCTTCGCGCCGGGGAGCTTCATGGCGCGGAGGAGGCGTCTGTTCATGATTGCGATGCTGTCCGAAACCAGGCATGGGCAACGCCATCGCCAGCATCAGGCTGGCGACCGTCGTCATGGCCGTCATGGACTTGCTCTTCACAATCTCCCTCTCACTCCCCGCCTAGTGCGGATTCTCTTGGTGACATAACACAAAACGACTGACTCTCTACGGGGTCGCGCTCTGGTCGACGTCGGTGTCCGGGGCCTGCAAATCGTCCAGCACATCAAAATTTGCGTACAGATCCTCGTTGTTGTCGAGCGCCTGCAGGTCGCCCACCGCAGTTCCTGGGGCTTCAGGGACCTGTGCAATTGGCGCCGGTGGCTGATGCCCAAACCAAGTGATCCCTCCGGCCAGCATCAACACCAAGGCCAACCCACCCGCCAGCGCCGGAGCGCGGAACCACGACAGCCATCCCGCGCGCATTGGCCGGGCGCGCTCCTCACGCATGCGCGCCGCCAGCCGCGTGTCAAAATACGGAGTCGGCTCGGGCGCCTGCCACTCATCGAGCAGCGCGAGCGTCTTGCGCATTTCTTCCAGCTTGCCCGCGCAAGACGCGCAGCCGAACAGATGCTCGTTCATCGCGGGCGTCGCCTCGCCCGCTTCTGCAGCCACATCCAATATCATTTCCTTGATCTCTTCGCACTTCATGATCCACTTCCTCTACACAAACTCTTTCAGTTGTTCGCGCAGCGTTTCGTAGGCGCGGAACAATAAGGACTTGGTTGCCGACTCGCTCAGCTTCAGGATCTCCGCGATCTGCTTGTAGTCCATCTGCTGGTACTTGTGCATGATGACTGCCATCCTTTGTCGTTCTGGCAGACCCTGCACTTTCGCGCGAATCGCCGCCATGCGTTCGCGCCGCAAAATCGCCTGTTCCACGGTGGGGGAAGCGTCGGCCACATCCATCGTGGTCCCGGTTTCCTCATCCGGTTCGTCCAGGCTGACCTGATTTTCCGGCCGCTCGTGCCGGGTGTCGCGGGCATGATTCACTGCCAGGTTGGTCGCAATGCGATACAACCAGGTGGTGAACTTGGCGCTCGCTTCGTATCCCGTGCGCGACCGGTACACCCGCAAAAAAACTTCCTGAGCCAGATCTTCGGCAGCCGCGGCATTGTGCGACATCCGATACATGAAGCTCACCATGGCCCGGCGATATTTCTGCACCAGATATTCGAAGGCCGACTCATCGCCAGCCTTGACTCGCAGCATGACTTCGGCGTCGGTGAGCCCGGCGGCAGATCCAGGAAGGGGGGCAGTGGTTTCAGTCGCGGGCTGGCTTCCGATGGAACCCATTGCTAGGAGTCCCCGGTCCATGGCTACGCTGCTCACATGAGTATCAACCCCAGTGGAGTCAGAAAGTTGCGTATCCTGACCGTCCGGTAAGTCCTGGGAAGTCCCTTTAGAGGAAGGGTTTAGGGACGGTCGCCGGGGATCGTTGGGGAAGGCCATCAGCCTGAAAAACTCTGGATTTGCGAGTCTCGGTCGTTGCCCGAGCCAGGCCGACCGGTTTGCCTGCTGCGCACAGGCTACCATGCTCGGCCGCCGACGCAGCGCAGGCTTTATTTGCGGCAACCGAGATGGGCAAGCCCGGAGAAGTTTGACGTTGAGCTCGGCAGGGACCTGCCGATGACCAAATATCGGGAATACACCCAGCGCTATCGTGCGCGCCTGCAAAAGCAGGCTGGTCGGCTGGCAGAAGATCTGAATCGCGCGTTCAAGGGAGACCGGAAGAACACAGACCCACTACGGGTCTATGCCAAGCTGGCAAAGGAAGGCGGCCCAGAGTTTCGCGATGCTTGGGGTACGAAGCTCGTTCTGGAGCCGGTTCCCTGGGACTCTACAAAGACAAACCTTTTGGTGCACAGCGCCGGCCCAGACCGGAAACTGAACACATCCGACGACCTTCAGGTCAATCTGCGTATTCGTCGAAAAAAGAGCGAGGATTCTGCCCCTACACCGATCGATGTCAGGATCGAGCACAATCGCGAAGCACTGAATGGGCTGGCGGAGATTGTTGGAACAGTACTGGACAAATCAGGAGCAGTCGTGGCCCGCGCGAAGGTGGAGGTTCGTGCAGTCAATGCGGGCTACACGTGAAGGCCCTGCTGGACACGCGCACCTATGAAAAATGGCAGAAGGTATCCAGTCACCAAATCCAAGAACTTCATCTTCGTGGGCACTCTTTCCACCCAGACTGGAACTACACCTTATCTCCGAGGACGAAAGCAACTTAGCTTGCGGACTTACCAATAGTAATATTTATATTGTTACGACCTCTTAGGTGCGCCCGACCTCGTCTGCACGTTATTGAGCGACGTATAAAGAATGTAATATCTTTCCTCTAAAAAGAATCCCATACTATAGGTGCTCTGCTCTCCGCCAGAACACCTATGCCCAGACCCAAAGGGAGTGCCGATGTTCTGGAGGACCGGCGTCGGCGAGCTTTGGCCTTGGTGGATTCCGGTTGTTCTCTCAACGAAGCGGCGCGGCGCATTGGATGTGGAGCGAGCTCGGTCCTGCGCTGGTACCGTGCGCGGCGGCGGGGAGGAGAGCAAGC